>Ga0194127_10000083_pt1 | contig 138922 bp, 123 predicted proteins | sample TA2KigC100mmetaG_FD_148624 | JGI IMG/M metagenome (GOLD analysis project Ga0194127, IMG submission 148624) | Freshwater microbial communities from Lake Tanganyika, Tanzania - TA2015036 Kigoma Deep Cast 100m | ecosystem: Environmental > Aquatic > Freshwater > Lake | place: Tanzania: Lake...
CTTGTTGTTGGTCCAGCTCCAGGGCTGTTCAGTTCTCAATGAATGCCGACGATTTTGAGGGCGAATTCGATGTCGAGCGCGGCCCTGTAGCGTGTGTTTTTGATATTGTCGGCGCCGAAGGCGCGGATGAGATTGTAGGCGAAGGAGCGTAGTCTCGCAGCGATGTCCGGCTTCTTGCGGATGCGTGACGCGTCTTCGGCGAAGGCGACATCGCGGACATAGTGGCTGCCATTCTCGATGCGCCAGTGATCGCGGATGAACTGGTTCCATTGCTCTGGCGCAATCCCTTCGGCGGAGGAAACCCAGAACACGGTTTCACTCGTCATCTCGCACAGTCCCGTGCTCGGATCGCGCTTGCACACTGTGCGCTTCAAACGCAGGACTGTGCGGATCAACCTCTCCCAAGGCGTATGGCGGAACCACGCCTTGGCGGGAAACGCCGTCAACTCGCGCGTTTCCCAGCGATTGCGGCCTTTCGTCTTGCTCGTTGCAGAGCCGCTCGGCTTGCGGCCCATGGCCCCGAGTTCGAGCTTCCTGCGCAAGGTCGGCTGGTTGTCCTTGACCTGCACGAGCAGATGATTGCCCGAGGCGATCACGCGTTCGAACAGTTTTTTTGGCAGTGCTGGGCGTCGAGCGTGAACAGGCAACCCGTCACGCCAAGCGCTTCGATCAGTTCCGGGGCCGCAGGGATTTCGTTGCTTTTCTCCGCGACCATCAGATGACCAAGGACGATCTGATCGACATGGCGCAACGCCGAAAGCATGTGCGCCGCCTTCTGATCGGTGAAGGCGTCGAAGCTGCCGCGCAGCGTTTTCCCGTCGACGGCGATGGCGACCATGCCCTCCGGCGCCGCGGCCGGCGTCAGGCTTGAGGCATGGGCGCGAAAGGCTTTTTCCAGTTCCGCTGCATCGACGCCCTGAATGATCTCCCGAAGGCCGGTGTAGGACGGCGCGTAACGCATGTCCAGACCGAACGCTTCGTTCAGGCGCCGGCGATGAATGCGAATGAACTCATGCATTTGCCGGTAGGAGTTGGCGCCGGCGACCATGCCGATGATCGTGTAAAGAAGCACGGCGTCCAGATCGAACCGCTTGCCTTCGTCTCGACGATGATCCGGTATCGTGCGCAATATCTCGAGCAGCGTGGACGCCATGCCGACAACCTCCGATTCGGGTTGTCGCACATGGATTCAGACATTTGCCGCCAAGGGAACCCCTCGGGGCATCCTCAAAGATCAGAGAACTGAACAGCCCTGCGGTCCAGCTCCACTTCGATGCGATTCGAGCTTGAATGATTACAAAACAATTTCCGATTGGATGGATGCGTGGATGCGAAAGAAAGACAGAGATGTTACGGGCCCATTGCATGTTTCTAGGTTCGCAGAACCTATATATTTCTTGCTGAGACCAATAACTTGGAAGCCGAATCCCGGTCAAAGTGGATTTAACCCTGTAACTGCACCGGTCGGCTTTGTGACAGATTTTGCTAGCATTCCAAGATTGTTCTGGTCACTGCTTCCTCCCGACGGGCGATACACATATCCCGCTATAATACATGACTATCTATACTGGTCTCAAACAACATCGAAAAGCGATGCTGACGAGATACTTAGGCTCGCAATGGAAGATTTTGATATCCATAAGGCCGTGGTTACGACTATTTTTGAGGGAGTAAAATTTGGTGGAGCTGCCGCCTGGGAGGAAAATAGGAAATTGCGCGAAAAAGGCGAGAAAAGAATTTTGAAGAAATTTCCCGCAGACCCCCGAACAACTTGGAGCAGCTGGAAAGAAAATCCAGAAAACTTCACTTAAACTCGGAGCGTTCTATGAGTCTTCAGCACCTTTTTCGATGTCTCATGGTTGCCTTTCTTTGCGCCCCAGTTATTGCCTGGGCTGGACCTGCTAAACGATTTGCCCTTTTGATTGGCAACCAAGATTATACGCCAGCTGTTGGACAGCTAACCAATCCACTTAATGACATCGATATACTAGGCACTGCGCTAGGTAAAATCGGATTTGAGGTGAAGATACTCAAGAATGCTACTCGAGTAGACATAAATCGAGAAATTGGTAGGCTTGCATTAAATCTTGAATCTGCTGGCGACGAAGCAATAGGTTTTTTTTACTACTCTGGGCATGGAGTTGCACGATCAAAGGATCATATAAATTATCTAATTCCCGTCGATATAACGGACATGTCTTCTGACGATTTTTGGTATAACGCCGTGTCACTCGACTCGATACTAAAGGAACTACAGAGCGTTGCACCGTTAGCTTCGAACTTTATAGTATTTGACGCGTGCCGAAATGAACTACATTTACCATCAAAAACAACATCGAAGGGCTTTGAACCCGTGGGCCAAACCAATGGTATTTTTATTGCTTTCTCGACAAGCCCTAATGATACAGCCTCGGATGTTGGCGAGAAAGGGGGGCCGTATGCGCGTTCTCTCTCGGCGGAGCTTCTTAAAGCAGGCCAAGACCACTTAACCCTCTTTCAGAATGTGAAGGAACGAGTGTTTTGGTTAACAAAAAATACTCAGCGCCCTTGGGAAAGCAACGGCTTTATTCAACGGATTTACCTTGCTGGGGCACCAAAATACGTTCCCAGCCCGGCTAATCAAGCGGAGCAAACTTGGAACATTATTAAAGCTGCAACAGACTCAAAAATATTTGAGAATTTCGAGCGCCTGTACAGTGGAACTGAATACGCCGACTTGGCCAAAGCACGCCGCCAGGAATTGGCGAAAGCGCTGGGTGATGGTTTGCAGAGTGGTGGATACAATGCCGCGTCCTCAAAAGTCATTTTGTCCTTGCTGCCGGACTCACCTGTTTATTCGGCAGGCGATCTTATGAAGATTAAGATTGTTGCGGCTTCAAACATGGTGAAGGCATTTGCTGTTTTTCCGTTCGGACCGCGCGCACGCTCGAAGGTCGAAGCCTCCTACAATTCCTCTGAGGGAGGCCTCTACATTCCCTATCGCATTCCGGGAAGCGCGAAACAAGGAATGTACTCGATTCCGGTCTATGTCCAAGAAATTAACTCGAAACTAGAAGAGAAGCTTCCTGTCGAGATTGAGATTAAGTAACGAGCTGCGTCGACGCAGAATTCCTTTTGGAGGCGAAGTTTATCCTGGAGAATAGATATCATGCACCGACGTGTGACCTGCCTATTTTACGTCTGTGGGACCTTGTTGTGGGGAACTACGCTCAGAGCTGAGCCTTCAACGTGCTTTGAATGGCGCGGAATTAAATTCATGAGCATTCCAGCCGGACAATTTACCATGGGCGCGAATAGCACTGATGGAAAAGATCTCGGATATAGGGACGAGCGGCCAAGACGAGACCTTGAGCTATCTTCCTTCTGCATGATGCGGGATCATCTGACGGATGCTCAGGTTATGGAACTCAGAAAAAAATTTGATCTTGGTGGTCCGCCCGAGTTTGCCCCCGCTTCAACTATGACTTGGAACGAGGCGCAAAAGTTAGCGGGAAAGCTTTCAGCTGAGATAGGACAAGTAGTTCGGCTTCCTACCGAGGCAGAATGGGAATATGCTGCAAGGGGAGGATTAAGCGGCAAGGAGTTTCCTTGGGGGAATATTGACGACACATACAATGGGAAAAGTGTTCGCGACATCGTACTAAGCGGAAGATTGGCCTGCCAACTTTTCGCGGTAGAAAAAATGCTTGTCGATAAGGCCATTAAGAAATGTATCCCTCAGAAATCCGACCCATATGAGATACGATACGAGATATTTGGGAACATGGGATGTGTTAAGCAACAGCTTCGTGCACGAGTTCCGACACTGGTGGAAAATGATTATGGGCTTATCGGCATAGTAAACAACGACTGGGAGTGGACCTCAAGTCTCTATATGCGATATCCATATTTAGCGAACGACGGGAGAGAAAACTCGAATGTAGCTAGGGAGCACTATAGGGTTATCAGAGGTGGCAGTTCTGATACTGAGAGATGCCTTGGATATACATCTCTGCGGGGGCGTGGTGGAGTAAACAGGAGGAGCGAAGACATGGACAGTGCTTATAATGTGCGTTTTGTATTAGAGCGCTAATGCGAAAAACAATACTTGCATCAAGTTGTTTTTCTACCACAATTACCATCTTGTCCTTCCTCGCCCTATCACTTAGCAGTGGTAGCAGCACGGGGATTGGCGTCACTGACGAACACAGCCGAGATTTTCTAGCTCGCAGGGGATTGATATGCTCGATTGCGCTCTCACAGCGTGTCCCCCCCGAGCTAGTGGCGGGCGTAATACTAGCGGAAAATCATCTAAATAAAAACTGGATCGACACCATCCAAGACGCTTTGTTCCGAGGAATATTGAAATATCATGATATCGATTGGTGGTCTCGATGGGCAGAGTATTCCATGGCTTTGACTGCACGCGATCAGTCGCTTAGATTATCAACAAACAAATGGTCTGAACGGGTCGTTGCTACAGGATTGGTTTTTTCGATCGGCCCAGCGCAGATTACCCCGAGAACTGCTTTAACGGCTTGCTATAACGTTTCAAATCCTCCGGCACTATGCAAAAAAAATGTCAAAGCAATAATCGCCGGATTATTGGAATATGACGGTGCAATAGTGCTTGCTTCTGTTATTTTACGTTTTGAAGCAGAGTCCCATAAGATGAATACGGGCAAAGACGTTTCCAATAACCTTGGGCTATGGGCAACCCTATACAATGCTGGCGGCGACTATCTTAGACACGAAAACAAGGATAAAACGTCCAACAACTTTGGCATGTGGATCGAGTTGAACGCCAATGATATTGCGCGGCTCCTTGCCTGTTCCTAGTCAGTTCCTCACCGCCCGCGCAGGGCGTTAAGAACCTTTAGGCTAGCCCGGCCATTGCGCTCGAGGCCAGCGCGCGACTGAAAATCGGCGATCGCCTCTTTGGTCTTTGTTCCGATCACCCCATCGGAGTCGCCGACGTCATAGCCGCTGCGGGTGAGCAGCGCCTGCAATTCCCGCCGCTCGGCGCGCGACAGGCCCGGATCGTCGGTCGGCCACGGCGTCTGGATGCCTGGCCGGCCACGCAGCATGTCGGACAGGACGCAGATCGCCAGCGCGTATGACTCGGCTGCATTATAAGTATAGACCGCATCAAAGTTTTTCGTAACGAGGAACGCCGGTCCATTCCGCCCCGCTGGCAGCAGCAGCGCCGCTGTCCCCTCGCCGAGACCGGCGCCATCGAGGCGCGTGATGCCGCGCGACTGCCAGAACCCCATCGATTGCCGATGTCCACGCCCGGAAGGTCCAGAATAGCTTTCCGGCAGACGCACTTCGAAGCCCCAAGGGATTCCCGAACGCCAGCCGCTCTTGCGGAGATAATTCGCCGTCGAGCCGAGCGAGTCGGCCGCTGAGCTCGCAATATTGCGCCTTCCGTCGCCGTCGAGATCGACAGCCATTCTAAGAAAGGTCGAGGGCATGAATTGCGTATGGCCGAAGGCGCCGGCCCAGGAGCCATAGAACTCTTCTGGCGCGATGTCGCCGCTATCGAGAATTCTCAGCGCGGCGATGAATTCCTTGCGCCAATAGTCGTTGCGACGCGGCGCTTCGCAGGCGAGCGTCGCGAGGCTCTGGACCACGGGGCGCTTGCCGAAGCTCTTGCCGAAGTCGGATTCGACTCCCCAGACGGCGACGATGGTCGGCGCGTCGACGCCATAGCGGCTTTCAGCGGCATGCAGCTCGCGCGCATGCTGGCGCAGCATGACGCGTCCTTCTTCGACACGCTCCTCGTCGAGGAGGCCGGCGACATAGTCCCAGACGGGCGTCGTGAACTCTGGCTGCTTGTCCATGAAGCTGACGGCGTCGTTCGGCGCGAGCCCATCCGTCGCCGACGCAATCGTCTGCCGGCTGACGCCAGCTCCTGCCGCGTCGCCTCGCAGGCTCGAGAGGCAGCCAGACCATTCGGCGCGCGCCGGAGCGGCCGCGAACAGCAGCGTGGCCATGGCCGCGAAAAGATGATTTGCCTTCATGCCGCGAATTTAACGTAAGGACGCGGCTTTTTCATGGGCCGCGTCGCCGTAAGACGCGCCCATCACTCGCAAATGCGGCGGGGACGGGAACCGATCACCACGCCATATTCGTCGAAGATCGGACGACGCTCAACCCAGCAGACGGGCGGCGGCGCGACATAGACCGGCGCAGGCGCATAGACCACGGGTGGCGCAGAGTTGGCGAGCGCCCCGCCGGTGATCGCCCCAAGCGCAAATCCGCCAATGCCCGCCGCAATGGCCGGCCCCGCGGAATCGGCGCGCGCTGGCGCGACGGACGCCAGCGCTGCGGCGCTGAGAGCCAAGGCCGCTGAAAGCGTCGCGATAGTTCTGCGCATCATAGTCTCCCAAGATGGGCGAGCCACATATCCGCGCGCGCGGTGCCAAGAGGCTCGGTCGATCGGACAATAGGAGCGATCCCGTACACGAACCGTTAATGGCGCGCCGAGGTCGGTTCTAAAGCTGAGAGACTCGCGGTTTTCCCGAAGGCGCTTTGATCGGAGGCTTAACCGGAGTCTGCTCTCTTGCTCCCTCGCCGCCGCCAGTCCTGAACACCGGAACGTCGTTCGCCTCGGGCGTTGGCGCCTTTACGCGAAAACCAGTCGCAATCGACTTGGCCGCAGCAAGCTCCCTCGAATCGAGGCGAGCGCCGATTTCGTCGCGCTTCTTGGCCGCGTCATCGTCGCCCTGATCGGCGGCGGCGGAAAGCCAAGCGTAGGCTTGCACGAGATCGCGGCTGACGCCGAGGCCCCGAGCGTAAAGGATCGCGAGATTGAACTGGCTGTCCCGAACGCCGTACTCGGCCGCCCGACGAAACCAATCCGCCGCGGCGGCGTAGTCGGGCTTACCGTCGCCCCCCTCGGCAAGCAGCACCGCGAAATTATGCATCGCTCGAGCGTTGCCGGACTCCGCGGCGCGCTCGTACCACACCCGGGCGCGACCATAGTCGCGCTCGACCCCCACGCCCTTCTCATACATCGAGGCCAGCCGATATTGCGCCGGCGCGAGCCCCGTCTCGGCGGCCTTTTCGAACCAGCGCGCGGCCGCTTTGGCGTCGCGCGCGGCGCCGCGCCCTTCTGCAAGGCGCGCGCCCATTTCATACTGGGCGGCCGGATCGCCCTCTACAGCGAGGCGTTTGATCGCCGCCAATGCGTCGCCGGGCGACAGCGGCGTCGCCTCGATCGCGCCGGTGGGCATTGGATCGATATTTTGCTGGGCTGCGACCGGACGCTCGGCCAGCGCTATCGATGGAGCCTCCTTGGAGGCGAGCGGCGTTTCTGGCGACGAAGGCGGCAGGACCGCCTTAGCAGGCGCCTTAGCCTCCTGTTGCCTCAGCGACGGGCCTACAATCAATCCATCCTGCCCGCCGAGCCGCGCCATCTGATAGGCGCCAATCAGCAGCATGATCGCGGCGAGGCTCAACAGCAGCGGGCGCTTACGCTCCTGAAGAGCGGCGCTGAGCCTGACCACCGCCCCGCCCTCAGGCGTCGCATCGCCGATTGCGCCTTCGCCTGACGCAGCGTCCGTCGCCGGCTGCGTGGCGCGGCGGGCTGCGGCGATGAAATCAGATTGAACCGAACTCCGAAACCCTACGTGCTCCGCGCCTGATAGGGGGGCGCTAAAATTCCCCCGCCCGCCGGCGACGCGCTCGTCAACCGGCAGGAGGAACTCCATTGGATCGAGCAGCGCGACTTCTTTGCTCTCTGCGTTTTGTTCGTCCGTTGTCCCCGGGGCCGAGACATGACGATCGTCACTGTCGTCGCGACGAACTCGGCGCGCCGCCCATTGCTGAACCTTCTCCGTTTCGCGGAGAATTTCCGCAGCCGCCCGACGAAGGGCCTCTTCCGCCGCCTGAGTGGTCTCGGATCGTGTGTCCTCGAGTCGCGCCAAAAGATCATCGATTTTCGATTCGAAGCCGATAAGCGCGCCGCTTCCCGCGTCGAGCCGCTCGAGCCGCTGCGACAAGGCGTCAATCTGAGTTTCGAGCGACTTGAACGCTTCGGAATCGGCCGCCGGCTCGACAGGCCGATCGATACGGTCGGCGAGCGACTCGATGAGAGCCGCCAACTCGCTTTCCCTTTTCTCGGCGCGCGCGCCGCTTTCAACTCTCTGCGCGAGCGCATCATGCACGCGCTCCAACCGCTCGGCGATTTCCTCAAGCCGAGAATTCTGATCGCTAAACCTTGGGGCGTAGAGAGGATCGTCGAGCCGATCAATTTTGAAAGAGAGCTGCGCAAGCTCGCGCTCGATCGCCTGCAAATCGAGATGACGCGCGTCGGAAGAGAGCGCTGCGTCGAGTTTGCCGTCGAGGCCGCGCAGCAACTCTTCGATGGCGGCGATACGCCCTAAATCGCTTGCACCCGTGGCGCTTTCTATCCGCGCGGCGAATGTCTGACGAAGCTCGTCGATCCGCCGCAAGAGGTCGGCGAACTGACGCTCGGCGTTCGGCTCGGCGAGCATGGCTTCGATGCGCGCAAGCGACTCTGACGGCGCGCTTTCCACAAAGCGCGACTCGAGACTGTCGAACCTGCGGCCGATCTCCTCGAACGCCGAAGCGTGACTCGCGGTATCCAAAGCGCCATCGATTTTCTCTGCGAGCTTTGCGACGAGCGCCTCCAGCGGCGCCATATCCGCCGCTCCACGATCGATGCGCTGAGTGATCGTCTTGCCGAGTTCGTCGATACGGTCGCCGAGCTCGTCGAACCGCGCGGCCGCGGTCTGAACGACGACGGCGTCAAGCTTTTGCGCAAGGCGATCGAGCCGGTTGTTGAAGGACTGAAGGCCCTTCCCCGTTTCCGCGGCGATAATGGAGCGGATCTTCGTGGCGACTTCGCCAAGATCCGCGCCGGACTCGCCAGAGGAAAGCCTCAGCGCGTCCACTCGCTGCGTAACGTCAATGATGCGCGCCTCGATCTTCTCAAGCGGCAGCGGCCGCGCCATGAGCGCCGCCAGTTGCTCCTTGATTTCATGAGTTTCGCACGCGAGTTCGCGCACGGCCGAGGCTTGCGCAACATCTCCTTTTTGCAATTTCTCGAGTCTAATGCCGATCGTTTCGACGTCGGCGCGAAGGTTGCGCACGACCGGAGTTGGATCGAGATCTTCAATCACGGCGCGCAATTCGCTGATGATATTCTCGGCAGGCGCGAGCGTCTCGTCGGAAACGCCGTGGTCGCGTTGCAAATCGATGCGCTGACGGAGATCGGCTAACGCCGTATCGATCGCGTCGACGGACGCGCGCGGCGCGAGCTCGCCGATCGCTCGCGCCATGTCCTGAATTTCGCGACGGACATTTTCGATCTGTCGCATCATCACGAGCTGCTGGTCGGCGCGCTCGGCGGCGTCCTCGCGAAAGCCATCCAAATGTCGCGCGACCGAGTCGATCGAGCGCTGTAGCGCCGTCATGCGCGATGCGGACGCGGGCTCCGAACCGCCAAGGGCGTCATCGAGCGCGCGCTGGCGCTCGGTGATTTGCGCGATCGCGTCTAAAAGCGGGCGGCGAACGGGCGCATCGCCGGCAGGGGCTGCTCGCTCGCTTTGAGCGGAGGCCGCGTTACGCGCGGCAGATGCGTCTGACGGGGCCGGCGACTTCGCTTCGCGCTGATGCGTCGCCTCTTCATTCAGCCGGCGCGCGATATCGGCGAGACGCTGATCGAGACCGCTCAACCCCTTCTCGAACTTTGCGCCGCGATCTTCGTTCGCCGCGAGCGCAAGCTTCGATTCAAGCTCCGCCAGCGCGCTGCGGATAGGTTTAGCTTTTGCGGAAGGCTGCTCGCCGAGCCGGTTCTCAATGCGGGCTTTGGAGAGCGCCGCAATCGACCGCCAAATCAAGTCTTCGCTGCTGTCGCGATTCTCTTCAGCATGCGCCTCGGCCCCGCGTCCCGCCGCGCGCGACTCCGATTCCGGACGACCCTGATCAGGAAATTGCGCCTTGCTCATGTGGTGGTCCGGCGGGTCCGACCCGTGGAAATTTGGAGAAAAACGCTGTGGAACGGACACGGACGCGCGAATCGCCGCAATACTAGCGGAGAGGCGCGCCGATGACGGTGACTTTCTGTCAATCGAAGTAAAGAAGCCGTTAAAAAACGGCTCTATAGCTCTTGTCGCGCTCCGGATTGCCGCCAAGTGGGTCGCTTGCGCGCGCGACGGCGCCTCTCTACCTATGACACAGCCCGAGAGAATCGCGATGCGACGGCGCCGCAGCCAGCGCCGTCTGCAAGGAGGAGGCGTGATGCCGAGCTACAAGGCGCCTGTGGACGACACGCTCTTCCTTCTAAACGACGTCTTGAATTTTCAGCGCTTCGGCAATCTGCCAGGCTTTGCGGACGTCACGCCGGACGTGATGTCGCAAATCCTCTTTGAGGCGGGAAAGCTTTGCGAAGAGGCGCTCGCGCCGCTCAATCAGTCTGGAGACGAAAAGGGCTGCGTGCGCCACGACGACGCGTCCGTCTCCACGCCGCCGGGCTTTAAGGAAGCGCATGACGCCTTCGCTGGAGGCGGCTGGATCAGCCTCGCCGTGCCCGAGGAATATGGCGGACAGGGCCTGCCCTACACGCTGTCGATGGCGATGAATGAATTCGCCTCGTCGGCGAACATGTCCTTCGCGATGTATCCGGGTCTGACGCAAGGCGCGCTCGCCGCTCTACTGCGCCATGGCGATGACGAGCAGAAAAAACTCTACGTGCCGAAGATGGCTGAAGGCCGCTGGTCGGGCACGATGAATCTGACCGAGCCGCAATGCGGCACCGATCTCGGACTGCTGACGACCAAGGCGACGCCGCGCGAGGACGGCTCCTATTCGATCACCGGACAGAAGATTTTCATCTCCGCCGGCGAGCACGATCTGACCGAAAACATCGTGCATCTCGTGCTCGCGCGCATCGAGGGCGCGCCCGCCGGCGTGAAGGGCATATCGCTGTTCATCGTGCCGAAGTTTCTCGTCAATGGCGACGGCGCGCTTGGGTCGCGCAATGGCGTCAGCTGCGGCTCCATCGAAAAAAAGATGGGCATCCACGGCAATTCGACCTGCGTGATGAACTATGACGGCGCGCAAGGCTTTCTCGTCGGCGAAGCCAATCGCGGACTAAACGCCATGTTCGTGATGATGAACGAGGCGCGACTCGGCGTCGCCATGCAAGGGCTTGCCCTTTCCGAGGTCGCCTATCAGAACGCGGCGCAATACGCCAAGGAGCGCCTGCAAGGCCGAGCGCTTTCAGGGCCGAAGGATCCCAATAAGCCTGCCGACCCGATCATCGTGCATCCCGATGTGCGGCGCATGCTTCTCGAAATAAAGGCCTTCAATGAGGCGGCGCGCGGCTTTGCGCTTTCAGCGGCGCTCGACAGCGACATCGCGCATCGGTCCGACGATGCGGCGTCGCGCCAGGCGGCGGAGGACCGCCTCGGCCTGCTGACGCCCGTGCTCAAGGGCGTGCTGACCGACATGGGTTTCGAAAACACCGTGAAGGCGCAACAAGTATATGGCGGCCACGGCTATATTCGCGAATGGGGCATGGAGCAATTCGTGCGCGATTCGCGCATCAGCATGCTCTATGAGGGCGCCAACGGCATTCAGGCGCTCGACCTCGTCGGCCGCAAGCTGCCGCGCGACGGCGGCCGCGCGATCATGACCTATTTCAAGGACACGGCGGACTTCTTAAATCCGCTCGCATCCGACGAGGCGATGAAACCTTTCGCTATGCCAGTAAAGACCGCGCTCGACGATCTGCAGAAAGCGACGATGTGGCTGATGCAGAACGCTATGGCGAAACCCGACAATGCCGGCGCCGCTTCTTACGACTATATGCATCTCTTCGGGCGCGTCGCGCTCGGCGTGATGTGGGTGAGGATCGCGCAAGCGGCAATGGAGAAGAAGGCGCGCGAGTCACATGAGGCGGCGCGCATGGACGCCAAGCTTCTCACCGCGCGCTTCTACATGGAGCGCATGCTGCCTGAAACGAGCCTGCGCCTGACGCGCATTTCAGCCGGCGCCGATACGATGATGTCGCTGGCCGAGGAGATGTTTTGATGGCAGTCGGGTTTCGGCAGTCGGCAATTGTTATTTCCTACTGCCGAAGCCCGAATGCCGACTGCCGCTAAGGAGACGACATGCCCGACGCTTTTATCTATGACGCCGTCCGCACGCCGCGCGGCCGCGGCAAGCCGGACGGTTCGCTGCATGAGGTCTCCTCGCTCGGCCTCGCCGTCACCGCTTTGCAGGCGATCAGGGAGCGCAACAAGCTCGAAGGCCCGGAAGTCGACGACGTCATCCTCGGTTGCGTCGATCCCGTGGGCGAAGCCGGCGGCGATATCGCCCGCGCGGCAGCGATTTCATCGGGCTATTCGTACAAAGTGCCGGGCGTGCAGATCAATCGCTTCTGCGCCTCGGGATTGGATTCGGTGAATTTCGCCGCCGGCGAGATCATGTCCGGCCAACACGATCTCGCGATCGGCGGCGGCGTCGAGAGCATGAGCCGCGTCGGCATCGGCGCCTCCGGCGGCGCCTGGCCTGTCGATCCGACGATCGCCATTCCCTCCTACTTCATGCCGCAAGGCGTCTCCGCCGATCTCATCGCGACGAAATACGGTTTCTCGCGCGACGACGTCGACGCCTACGCCGTCGAATCGCAAAAGCGCGCGGCGAAGGCCTGGGAGGAAGGCCGGTTCAAACATTCGATCGTTCCGGTGAAGGACGTCAACGGCATCACGCTGCTCGACCACGACGAGCATATGCGGCCGGGGACTGATATGCAGGCGCTCGCCGCGCTGAAACCGTCCTTCGCCTTTTATGCTGAACAAGGGGGCTTCGACGCCGTCGCCATTCAGGCGCATCCCGAAATCGAGAAATTGAATTACGTGCACCATGCCGGCAATTCGTCGGGCATCGTCGACGGCGCCGCGGCGGTGCTCGTCGGCTCAAAAGAGGCGGGCGAGAAGCACGGTCTCAAGCCGCGCGTGAAAATTCGCGCTTACGCCAATATCGGCTCCGAGCCGGCGCTGATGCTGACCGGACCTGTCGATGTGACGAAGAAAGTGCTTCACCGCGCCGGCATGACCGTCAACGACATCGATCTCTTCGAAGTGAACGAGGCCTTCGCCGCCGTTGTGCTGCGTTATCTCGAAGCCTTCGACATCGATCCGGCAAAGGTCAATGTCAATGGCGGCGCCATCGCCATGGGCCATCCGCTTGGCGCGACTGGCGCCATGTTGATGGGAATCGCGATCGACGAATTGGAACGCTCGGGTAAATCAACCGCGCTTGTGACGCTCTGCATCGGCGCCGGCATGGGCACCGCGACGATCGTGGAACGGGTGTAAGGTCACGCCTCCATTGACGCGACGACAATAAATGACCATAATGACTATTATGGTCACAGGAACGTCGCATATGTCAAGAGCACGACAAGCCAGAACACCAGCGAGCACAACTGAACCGGGATTCGAAAATCGAAACCGACAGCAGGTCGTAAGGCCAACAGGTCTACGAGGGACTGACCATAACGCGCGCGTTTATGAAATCGTGTGCCGCGACTGCGGCTACCGATACGGCGCAAACGGAACCGATATCCACGATCGCAAATGCCCTAAGTGCCAGGGGGGCAAACCGGGGCTGCCTACAGAACCCCGGCTGGAGTCGTCGCCAATTGAGCCATGGACAGTTGCCGACGCTAAGGCCCGATTTTCCGAGGTGCTCGAAAAAGCTCGCACGGAAGGTCCGCAGGTGATCACGCGCAATGGCAAGAAAGCGGCGGTGGTCGTTGGAATCGACGAATGGGAGAAGAAAACAAAACGCCAAGGCACCCTCGCCGAGTTTCTTCATAACTCTCCGTGGCGCGGCGCAGACATTGATCTCGAGCGATCGCCGGAAAAAATGCGTGAGATCGAGTTTTGAGCTTCCTTCTCGATACGAACGTGCTCTCGGAAATGCGCAAGCCGAAACCCGATCCCAATGTATTCGAATGGCTCGGCAAGACAGACGAAAGCAACATATTCATTTCCGTCGCGTCGCTCGCCGAGATCGAGCAAGGCATCGCCGCCATGGAGCCGGGCAGACGACGGAATGAACTCGACCAATGGTTCCGTGAGAGCATGATCAGTCGTTTCGAGGACAGAATCATTCACATCGGGCCGGCGGTCGCTCTCGCTTGGGGGCGCCTCGTCGCCGCCGCAAAGCGCCGAGGCTTCGGCCTCAGCCTAATGGATGCCGCCCTGGCAGCCACCGCGCAAACTCATTCGTTGTGCCTAGTGACGCGAAATATCAGAGATTTCCAGCGGCTCGACATCCCAATCAAGAACCCTTGGATCGCTGACCCTGGACACGACGGTTAAGCCGGCACCACAATCGGAGAGACGTTCATGAACCTCGTCAATTTCCGCTTCGAGATCGGCGCCGACGGCGTCGCGCTTGCGACCTGGGATATGCCCGAGCGCTCGATGAACGTCATCACGCCGCAGGTGATGGACGAGTTGGAGCAGATCATCGACACGGTCGTTGCTGATCCTAACGTCAAAGGCTGCGTCATCGCGTCGGGCAAGAGCGCCTTCTCCGGCGGCGCCGATCTCACCATGCTGCAGCATGGCGCCGCGCAATACGCCAAGGCGCTGAAGGAGCAAGGCGAAGAGGCGGCCAATAAGCAGTTCTTCGAATTTTCGCGCCGGCTGTCTCTGCTCTACCGTAAGCTCGAAACCTGCGGAAAGCCTTTCGCCGTCGCCATTCATGGCGTGTGTCTTGGCGGCGCCTTCGAACTTGCGCTCGCCTGCCACTACCGCGTGATGGCGGATGACGAGAAAACCAAAGTCGGCTTGCCGGAAATCAAAGTCGGACTCTTTCCCGGCGCCGGCGGAACGCAGCGTGTATCGCGCATCATGCAGACGGGCGACGCGCTGCAATTCCTGTTCAGGGGCGACCAGATCAAACCCAGAGCCGCGCTCGGCGCCAAGCTCGTGCACGAGATCGCGCCGAAGGCCGAGATCATCGATCGGGCGCGCGCCTTCATCGTCAATGGCGGCAAGGCCCAGGCGCCGTGGGACTTGAAGGATTTCAAGAATCCTTCCGGCAGGGTGTTCTCGCCGACCGGCATGATGATCTGGCCAGCCGCCAACGCGATCTATCGCCGCGAGACATACGACAATTATCCCGCCGCCAAGGCTATTCTGCACGCCGTCTATGAGGGGCTGCAATTGCCGATGGATCAGGCGCTGACCGTCGAGTCGCGCTGGTTCGCGCATATTCTGCGATCTAAGGAAGCGGCGGCGATGATCCGCTCGCTGTTTCTCTCAAAGAACGAATTGGACAAAGGCGCGCATCGGCCGAAAGACGTCGGTCCGACCAATCTCAAGAAGATCGGCATTATCGGCGCGGGCTTCATGGGCGCCGGCGTCGGCTACATCAGCGCGCTGAATGGCCTCGACGTCGTCCTTGTCGATCGCGATCAGGAGAGCGCCGACAAGGGCCTTGCGACGATCGACAAACTCATGTCGAGCTCGGTCAGCAAGGGCCGCGCGACCGCCGCCGACAAGGACGCGCTGATGGCGCGCGTCGTCGCCACCGCAGATTATGGCGCGCTCAAAGGATGCGATCTCGTGCTTGAGGCAGTGTTCGAGGATCGCGCCGTCAAGGCTGACGTCACGAAGCGCGCGCAGGATGTCATTGGCGGCGACGTGATCTTCGCGTCGAACACTTCGACCCTGCCGATCACCTCGCTCGCAGAAACCTCGCAAAAGCCCGAAAACTTCATCGGCATCCATTTCTTCTCGCCGGTCGAAAAGATGCTGCTCGTCGAAGTGATCCTGGGTAAGAAAACCGGCAACCGCGCGCTTGCGACGGCGCTCGACTTCGTCCGCATCATCAAGAAGACGCCGATTGTCGTCAACGACTCGCGCGGCTTCTTCGCCAATCGCTGCGTGCTCAATTATGTGCGCGAAGGGCAGATCATGCTTGTCGACGGCGTGCCGCCGGCGATGATCGAAAACGTCGCCCGCATGGCTGGCATGCCCGTCGGGCCTCTGTCGCTTAACGACGAAGTCGCGCTCGATCTCGGATGGAAAATCTTGCAGGCGACGAAAAAAGACCTCGGTGAAGGCTCGGTCGACCCAGCGCAAGAACGTGTGCTGCGCTTCATGGTCGAGGAAAACGGCCGCTTCGGCCGTAAGAACGCCAAAGGCTTCTACGATTATCACGTAAACGGAACGAAGAGCCTTTGGCCTGGCCTCTCGGCGCTGGCCGAGAGGCAGCTCGATCCAGATACGCTCGACGTCGGGGAAATGAAGCAGCGCTTTCTCGTGACGCAGGCGGTGGAAGCGGCGCGCGCCATGGCGGAGGGCGTCGTCACCGATCCGCGCGAGGCTGACGTCGGCTCCATTCTCGGCTTTGGCTTCGCGCCCTTCACCGGCGGCGTCATCTCTTACATCGACGGCATGGGCGCGAAGGCCTTCGTCGCGCTGTGCGACAAGCTCGCCGCGACATACGGCCCACGTTTCGAGCCGTCGCAATTGCTGCGCGATATGGCCGCAAAGGGCGAAACCTTCTACGGGCGATTCATGCCGCAGAAAATGGCGGCGTGATCACGGCTTCAGCCTTTTTCGACGTGCGCTGGCCAGGACATGACATCGGCGGGGCCGACAGGTAAAAGACAGGCGGGGCGTGTAGTTCGAAACCGCCCGCGCCCGGACCTGATGAATGCCGTTTTTTGTGCTTCCCTTTCCAGTCGTCGACCCTGTCGCCGTCAATATCGGGCCCTTGCCGCTGCGGTGGTACGCGCTCGCCTATATCGGCGGCTTTGTCTTCGGCTGGCTCGGCATGCGCGCCCTCGTCGCGAATGACGCGCTCTGGGGGCGCGGCCAGCCGCGTCCAAGCCGAGAGTCTCTCGATGATCTTCTCGTCTTCGTCGCATTCGGCGTCATTATCGGCGGACGCCTCGGGCATGTGCTGATCTATGATCCGGCGTTCTACCTCGCGCATCCGCTCGAAATATTTCAAACATGGAAAGGCGGCATGGCCTTTCATGGCGGGCTTGTCGGCGCGATGATCGGCATGTTTCTTTACGCCCGCCGCAGTGGCATGCCGCTGCTTACCGTGAGCGACATTTGCGCCGCTGTTGCGCCGATCGGTCTTTTCTTTGGCCGCCTCGCCAATTTCATCAAACCTGAGATGTGGGGCCGGGAGAGCGACGTTCCCTGGGCGATGGTCTTTCCAGGCGCCGGCGACCTTCCGCGTCATCCAAGCCAGCTCTATGAGGCCGGCCTTGAGGGCGTCGCCCTCGGTCTCGTGTTATGGCTCGCGGCGCGGCGCGGCGCGCTCAAACATCCGGGGCTCATCACCGGCCTGTTCGGCGTCGGCTATGGTTTCGCCCGCATTTTCTGCGAATTTTTCCGAGAGCCCGATCCGATGCAGGAAGCCCTTCCCAATGGACTGACTATGGGCATGGTCCTTTCCGCGCCGCTCGTCTTTCTTGGCGCTGCGGCGATTATGTTCGCGCTCCGCCCGAGGAGCGCGACGGCATGAGTGACTTAAAGAGAGAGATCATCGAGGCGATCGCTCACGACGGCCCGATGACGCTCGAACGCTACATGTCTCTCTGCCTCACGCATCCGCGTTACGGCTATTACATGACGCGCGATCCTTTCGGCGCGGCCGGAGATTTCATCACCGCGCCGGAGATCAGTCAGATGTTCGGCGAATTGCTCGGAGTCTGGATCACCGAAGCCTGGCGCGCCGCCGGCGCGCCGCCTCAGGCGCGTCTCGTGGAGCTCGGACCCGGTCGGGGCACGCTGATGTCGGACGTAATGCGCGTGACGCCGATCGCGCCAAATTTCTTCTCCGCCATCTCCGTGCATCTGGTCGAAACCAGTCCGGTTCTGCGCGAGGCGCAAAGCCAAACGCTGGCCACGGCTGCAAAGCCGGTGCAGTGGCATTTGGATTTTGCCGAGACGCCCCCGGGCCCGGCCTTTATCATCGCCAATGAATTTTTCGACGCTCTGCCGGTCAGGCACTACGTCAAGACCGCCAGCGGCTGGCGCGAGCGGCTCGTCGGGCTCGACGCTAAGAGCGAACTCGCCTTTGGACTGTCCGATGAGATTGAAACGACGTTAAACGTTCCAGCGCGCGAAGGATCGATCGTCGAAGTCAGCGTCGCGAGTCAAAATCTCATCGGCGATATCGCCGCACGGCTTGTCGAAGAAGGCGGCGCGCTGCTGCTCGTCGACTACGGCTATACTCAAACATCGCTCGGCGACAGTCTTCAGGCAGTGTCGCGTCACGCCTATGTCGATCCGCTGGCGGCGCCCGGAGAGGCGGATTTAACCGCTCATGTCGATTTTGCGGCTTTGGCGCGCGCCGCCCGAGCGCGCGGCGCCAAGGTGATGGGCCCGGTTACGCAAGCGCATTTTCTGCTGCAGCTTGGCATCGAACGCCGGGCCGAAGCCCTGACGAAAAGAGCGACGCCGGAACAGGCGCAATCGATCGTTGACGCCTTCGAACGTCTCGCGGGCATAGACGATGCGCGCCATCAGATGGGCGGGCTGTTCAAAGTGATGGCCGTGACCCATCCAGACATGCCCGACCTGCCGGGATTTTTCGTGTAACATCTGCACGATGACGCTCGAAACGCCCGCGCTCACGGCGCGAAACCTCAGCCTGCCCGGATTACGCCACGCCTTTTTCACCCGCGAGGGCGGCGTCTCCGAAGGCGTCTACGCATCGCTCAATGGCGGAGTCGGCTCTCGCGATGCGCCGCCGAGCGTTGCGGAGAATCGCGCCCGCATGGCGGCGCGCCTCGGGGTTGAATCAGAGCGCCTGCTCGTGCCGTTCCAGATACATTCAGCAGACGCCGTCAGCGTACGCGAACCATGGAGCGCAGAAGCGCGACCGAGATGCGACGGCGTCGTCACGACGGAAGTCTCGCTGGCGCTCGGCGTCACTGGCGCCGACTGCGGCATGCTGCTCTTCGCTGACGTCAAGGCGGGCGTAATCGGCGCCTGTCATGCCGGCTGGAAAGGCGCGCTCGGCGGCGTCATCGAAGCGACAGTCACGGAGATGGAAGCGCAGGGCGCTCGTCGCGCCGACATCCATGTCGCGCTCGGTCCGGCGATCGGCGCGACGAGCTATGAAGTCGGACCGGAATTCGTAGCCCGGTTTCGCGAAACTGACGAATCCTTCGCGCGCTTCTTCACGCCGACAGATCGCGAAGGCCATGCGACTTTCGACTTGCCGGGCTTCATTGCGTCGCGGGTAGAGGCCATGGGCGCAGCTTCCTTCGAAGACCTCGGCGTCGACACCTACGCGGACGAAGCGCGCTGCTTCAGCTACCGGCGCAGCGTCCATCGTCGCGAGCCGGATTATGGGCGGCTCGTCTCGGCGATCACGCTTCTGTGACGCTACTTCGTCGCGTAGCTGAATAGCATCGAGTGCGGCAGTCCCCGCGGCGGCGGCGGGAAAGGCGCCGCGCGGCGCACGGCGGCGAGCGCAGCGGCGTCGAGATCGGGCGCGCCGCTTGGCTGATACACCGCCTGATGTGTAAGATTGCCCGCCTCGTCGATATAGAAGACGACCGCGCCCCTGCCGATCGCCTGACTAGCGCGCACACGCGGCGGAACATGCATGTGCGGCATGATGAGCCCGTAGAGGATCGTCAGATAGGTCGTCTTTGCATGGCCGCCGCCGACCGGAGACGGCTTGGGTGGCGCCGCAAGCTTATAGTCGGGGATCGGCGCGAGCGCCGCGAGCTGGTCGGCGATCGAGTTCGCCTCGCCCTTCTTCACTGCGCCCTTCTCATTGGGCTCAGGCTTCTCCTGTGGCTTCGTATCCGGCGCGGCCTCTTCGATGATCTCGGCGTCGCTTTTGTCTTCGATCGGCTTTTCCTTCGCCTCTTCCGGCGCCTTCGCCTTCCCTTCTTCGTCCTCAGCGTCCTTCATGCCCTGAGGCTTCTCATCCTTGGGCGTGACGTTTTCCTTCTCAGGCGCGTTCTTCGGGGTCTTGAGGTCTTTCAACTCCGGCGCGTTCACGTCGGACTTGGTCTTGCTCTCGGCTTCCGGAGCGTCGAAGGCCGGCTTTTCGATCTCCTGCGCCGGAGGCGGCGGCGGCTTTTGCTGCTGCTGTTCTTGTTTCTCCGGCGGCTTTTCGGGTTCCGGCGGCGGGGGCTCCTCCTTCGGCGCCGGCGGCTCGGTGATCACCTCCACCCCAATTTCCTCAGCGACAGGCGGCGCCTCGCGGGCGAAGCGCCAATCCTGCCAAAGCAGAAACGCGATGACGCAGAGATGCGCCAAGAGGCACAAGAGCAGGAACATCAGGAAGCGGGGGCGCACCACGGCCTCGTGGCGCCGCCTAATCGCGGCCACGGCCAAGGTCGCGCTAAAGGCGCGTTGTCCGCTGCTGTCATTCATCGCGTTGGAAAGCCGCGCTTCAGCGCCGCCGCTGCTTGCATGATCGATGTAAGTAGGTGATCGGGCCGCGCCACCTGGAAACTTATAGCCGCCTTTGAGCGAAAACGCTCCCCCCGGAAAAACACGACGCTTTTTGACGCAGTTAACAATGTTAGCGAGAGGCGTATATAAGAGGTAACTAATGTAAGCGGCGCGTGAACGCCGCCGAGGGGGGTGGGATTGATGAAGCGCTTTGCGCCAATGTCGCGCCGCACGCTTTTGCTCGGCGCCGGCGCCGCTGCGACAGTCGGCGCGGCGGGGGCCTACGGCCAAGGCCATGCAATGCGCCGAATTGCGCCCAATCGCGCATCCGAGACTTTCAATCCGGACGTCGACCTCGACCTGATCTGCAAGCGCGATGAAGCGCGGATTTTGAATGGCGGCCCAACGCGGGTGTGGCGCTATGCCGGCAATCTGATCAAAGGTCCGTCGAATGCGTTGACGCCGGCGCCCGATACTTATCTCGGCCCGCTGTTGCGCTTCTCGAAAGGACAGAAGGTCCGTATTCGGCTACGAAACGAATTGCCTGAAGAAACGATCACGCATTGGCACGGCCTGCATGTGCCGATGCTGATGGACGGCCATCCCGCGGCGGCGATCCATCCGGGCGAAACATACGTCTACGAATTTGAAATCCGCAATCGCGCTGGGATGTATTTCTATCATCCGCACACGCACGAAAAGACAGCGACGCAGGTCTATCATGGCCTCGTTGGCGGGATCATCATCGAAGATGATGAAGAGCGCGCGCTCGGACTGCCTTCGGGCGAGTTCGAAATTCCGCTCGTCATTCAGGATCGCTCATTCGACGACGATAATCAGCTCGTCTATGGCGGAGACATGCATACGAGCATGTTCGGCTTTTACGGCGACCGCGTGCTCGTCAACGGTCGACGCGACTTCACAGTCGACGTCGCCAACCGCCCTTATCGCCTGCGGATTCTCAACGGCTCGAATGCGCGGATCTACAAACTGTGCTGGGATGACCGCACGCCGTTGACCGTGATCGGCGTCGACGGCGGACTATTGGAGAAGGCTGAGACTCGCCCTTATGTGATGCTCGCGCCCGCCGAGCGCGTCGATCTTCTCGTCGATTTCAGCGGGCGTCCGCAAGGCGCGAAGCTGACAATGATGAGCGGTGAGTTCTACGGTCTGATGATTCCGCCGATGGCGCAGCGCATGATGAGAGGCGATCTCGCCGTGGGGGAAGAATTTCCCCTGTTTACGGCGAGAGTGACGCAAGCCTCAAGTGACTTATGGAAGCTCCCGGAAAAGCTCTCGACGATCAGGCGCATCCGCAGAGAAGAAGTCGCCAATCTCGATGATCCGATTCCGATCGCCATCACCATGGCGCATATGGCGATGTTCCTGAACGGGCGCCCCTATGACCACGACGACATACAACAAAAGGAGCGCATTCCGGTCGACACGACGCAGCTCATCGAAATTTTCCATGAACACGGCGGCATGGGGATGGGCATGGGCGGAATGGGCATGGGCCGCATGGAGATGATGCGCGGCGGCGGCATGATGCGCGGACGAATGGGCGGCATGAGGGGCGGCATGGGGATGAGCGGCATGGGGATGATGGGAATGATGTCGATGGCCCATCCCATCCATCTGCACGGCCAGCAGTTCCAGATCATCGAGCGCAGCTTCGAGGGCGACGAGGACGCTTACGCCGCGATACGCGACGGCTTCATCGACACCGGACTAAAAGACACTGTGCTCGTCGCGCCGGGCGAACGCGTGCGAATCGTCAAGCCGTTTAGCGATTTCAAGGGCCGCTTCATGTATCACTGCCACAACCTCGAACATGAGGACGCAGGCATGATGCGCGAGTTCTCGGTGGAATAGAGAGGCTTCGCGCCAATTCGCAGCGCGCCATCGATCCAAAAAAATTGTCTAAATGCATTCCCGGCCGGCAATTCGCCCGCCGGGAATGCTTTTGCGCAAGTTAATGCTGCATGCCGCCCATGCCGCCGCTCTGACCTCCGCCATGGCCCATGCCGGACATGCCACCCATCATGCCACCCATGCCGCCGCCCATCATGTCGCTCATCGACTTGCCGACCTTCATGATCCCGGTGAGCGTCGCATTCGCGGTCTTCTTCTGCTCATCGCTCAAGACGGTAAAGAGCGATTCAATGGCGGCCTTCTGCGCGCGCACGACTTCGAGATGGTCGACCATATGGTTCTCCATCATCGTGAGCTTATTCAGCACTTCCGCTTTGGAATGATCCATGCGCATATCGGCGGCGTCGCATTTTTGCTTCGCCTTTTGCGCCGTTGCGCGCCATGCGTCAGCGAATGCGTTCCAAGCGCCCGTTTGCGCGTCAGTGAGTTTCAACTCCGCCTTGAGATAGGCGAGGCGCCCATCGACATGTTCGGCGAAGCCGCAGACCATCTTGTTCATCATGCCGCCGCCGGAGTGCGACATGCCGCCCATGCTATCGCCGCCCTTGCCGTCGTGGCTCATGCCCGACATGCCGCCCATCATCCCACCCATGCCGCCCATCATGCCGCCACTCTGACCGCCGCCGTGGTCCATGCCGCCCATACCGCCGCCATGACCCATGCCGCCCATCGTTCCACCCATGCCGCCATGATGGCCCGCATGACCTTCATCGGCCTTCCCAGCCTCGCCCTTCTGGTCTTCAGTCTTGCCGGATTCAGCCGAGCCTGACTGCGCCTTGCCCGGATCCGCCCATTGCGTTGGCGCGTTGGCGCCGCCGCGCTCCATGGCGCCATGATCCATTTTGCTGTGGTCCATGCCGCTATGTTCGGCGCCGCTCTGTTGCGCCTGTGCAGAGAATCCCGCGGCGAGGAGCAAAGCGGCGGCGCTCGCCGCAAGCAGTCTTCCGCGCGAGGTTTGTTTCCGCGTCGTCATGGCGCCCTCCCTGGCGAGTTTGTCGCGATCGCTCCTATCGTCGCTGGCGCGACGAATCATTATGGAGTTTCGCGCTTGTGGCGCGCCTAACGGACCATCAGGCGCCTTTGAACGTCTGCAACTTTGTCACAAATCAAGCCGCTCGGCGATAGGCGAATCGTCACGTACGCGCATGAACCCAGGACTCGATCCGGATTCCGCGCAGCAAAAAGCGGCGGACATGCGCCCGCCGCTCGTAATTTTGGCCCGTACGAGTCAAAATCGCTCGGTTTAGTGTTTACCTGTTCTGCGACGACACGTTCGGATTGCGCGCTGCATAAGGATCCTGCCCGATCGGGCGCGGCGCAGCGGCCTCGCGAGGTTTGGCAACCTCTTCCTTATAACCCGGTTGACCGACGACCTGGGGCGGCTTCCAGTCGGCCGACGATGCATGCTCGCCGGCAAAGGCGTGACCCGTCAGGGCCCCTACCGAAGCGAGGGCGACGACGGCGAAAAGCTTATGGGCCATGTTTCCTCTCCCCTGATGACAATAAGGTTCTCTCGCCGCCCTTATCCCAACTGGGCGACGCGAGGCGCGGAGTTCGCGCGCATAAAATGCTACGTTTACATGTCGCGAATTCGACAATGATTGTTGCGCCGTATTGCCGCGGTTTTTCTTCGCAGAAGCAAAAAGAAGGACGCCGCTTGGATACGGCGCCAAAAAGCTTATGCGGCCTTCTTTTCCGCAATTTCGACGAGCGTGCGCAGAATGCGGCGGGTGCCAGCGAGTCGTTGCTTCATGCTGTCGAATTCGCGAATGAAAACAATTCGCATGTCAGGGCGCACTTTGGCGTTTGTCCCCTGCTCCGCGACAAAACGCACGAGCCCGGTGGGATTGGCGAATTTGTCCTCTCGGAACGCGACGATGACGCCCTTCGGGCCGGCGTCGGGGTTCTCGACATGCGCACGCCGACAGAGCGCCTTGATCGCGACGATCTCCAATAGCTGTTCCACCTCCGGCGGAATTGGGCCGAAACGATCGATCATCTCGGCGGCGAAAGCCTCGATGTCCCGATCCGTTTCAAGCGTCGACAGCCGCCGATAAAGCTGCAAGCGCAACGTGAGGTCGGCGACGTAATCTTCCGGTATCGTCACCGGCGCGCCGATGGCGATCGTCGGCGACCAGGCTTCCTCCTGCGGCTCCTCCACTCCTGCCTTCAGCAGCGTGATCGCGTCGGCGAGCATCTGCTGATAGAGCTCATAGCCCACCTCTTTGATGTGGCCCGACTGCTCTTCGCCAAGCAAATTGCCGGCGCCGCGAATGTCGAGATCGTGGCTCGCGAGCTGAAAGCCGGCCCCAAGCATGTCGAGCGACTGCAACACTTCGAGACGTTTTTGCGCCTGGGGCGTGATCGTGCGGTTGGCGGGCGTCGTAAAGAGCGCGTAGGCGCGCAGTTTGGAGCGGCCGACCCGGCCGCGCAATTGATAGAGCTGCGCGAGGCCGAACATGTCGGCGCGCCAGACGATGAGCGTATTGGCGCGCGGAATGTCGAGGCCCGACTCGACGATCGTCGTCGACAGCAGAATGTCGAACTTACCGTCGTAGAAGGCGGACATCTTGTTTTCGAGTTCACTCGCGCTCATCTGGCCATGCGCGATAACGAATTTCGACTCGGGAACATGCTCGCGCAAGAACGCCGCGGCCTCTTCCAGATCCTCAATGCGCGGGCAGACAAAAAAAGCCTGACCGCCGCGATAACGCTCGCGCAGCAACGCTTCGCGCACGATGAGCGAATCGAAGGGCGAAATGAAACTGCGCACGGCAAGCCGGTCGATCGGCGGCGTCGCGATGATCGAAAGCTCGCGCACGCCGGTCATGGCGAGCTGTAGCGTGCGCGGGATCGGCGTCGCCGACAGCGTCAGAACATGCACCTCGGCGCGCAGTTCCTTTAAGCGCTCCTTATGGCCGACGCCGAAATGCTGCTCCTCGTCGATGACGACGAGTCCGAGATCCTTGAAGCTTACGGTTTTGCCGAGTACGGCGTGCGTGCCGATCAAGATTTCGATGCGGCCGTCGGCGATGTCCTTCTTCGTTTCGCGCGTTTCGGCTGCGCCGACCATGCGTGATAGCCGCCCGATGCGCACCGGCAGGCCGGCAAAGCGCTCGCTGAAGGTCTTGTAATGCTGACGCGCAAGCAAGGTCGTCGGCGCGACGACGGCGACCTGCTTGCCATTGATCGCGGCGCAGAAAGCGGCGCGCAGCGCGACCTCCGTCTTACCGAAGCCGACGTCGCCGCAAACGAGGCGATCCATCGGACGGCCAGCGGCGAGATCATCGAGCGTCGCGTCAATGGCGGCAAGCTGATCTTCGGTTTCGTCATAGGGAAAGCGCGCGCAGAATTCGTCGTAGACACCTTCCGGCGGAACAAGCTTCGGCGCCTCGCGCAGCTGCCGTTGCGCCGCAATCTCGATCAAGCCTTTCGCCATCTCGCGGATGCGGTTCTTCATCCGCGACTTGCGCGACTGCCAGCCGGCGCCCCCGAGACGGTCGAGCTGCGCCTCGGCGTCCTCGCCGCCGTAGCGGGTCAAGAGCTCAATGTTTTCGACCGGCAAATAGAGCTTGTCGCCGCCGGCGTAGTGGAGCTCGAGACAGTCGTGCGGCGCGCCAGCGGCGGAGATCGTCTCTAAGCCCATGAAACGGCCGATGCCGTGGTCGACATGCACCACGAGATCGCCGGCGGAAAGCGCGGCGACTTCGCCGAGAAGATTTTCATTCGGCTTGCGTTTGCGACGGCGACGGACAAAGCGATCGCCAAGGATGTCCTGTTCGCCCAGAAGCGCGTAAGCGTCCGTCTCAAAGCCATGCTCGATCCCGAGAACAGCGATGGAGACCGCGTGCGACAGCGCCTGAGGCAGTGAAGCGACGCGCGGCAGATTCGACAAGCCATGTTCGGCAAGCACATGGCCGAGCCGCTCGCAGGAACCCTCAGACCAGCCGGCGACAACGACCTTTTTGCCGGCATCGCGCAGCGACTCGACGTGATCCGCCGCCGCCTGGAACACGTTGACGTCGGGCGTATTGCGCTCGGGCGCAAAATCGCGGCCGGGCCGCCCGCCGCAGTCGATCGACTTTTCGCCCTCATGCGCCGCAAAGGACGAGAATTGCGCCGCCGCATGCCCCTCTATGGCCGCACGCCATTCCTCAAGCGACAGATAGAGTTCGCGCGGCTCAAGCGGCTTGTAGTTTGAGCCTGCAGGATCGAGATCATGCGCATATTTGCGCGCGTCGTAATAATCCTCGATCTGCTTGACGCGCTCCGTCGCCGCGTCCTCGACGAGGGAGTCGAGCAGGACGGGCGCGTCGCCAAGATAGTCGAAGAGCGTATCCATCCGCTCGTAGAAGAGCGGCAGCCAATGCTCCATGCCGTGAAAGCGCCGGCCTTCGCTCACCGCCTCATACAGAGCGTCGCCGCGCGTCTGGCCGCCAAAGCGCGCGGCATAGGATTGGCGGAAGCGGCGCATCGTCTCGCTCGTCAAGCGTAATTCGCTCATCGGCGTCAGATCGAGCGCGCGGAGCTGGCCCGTTGCGCGTTGCGTGTCGGGGTCGAAGGAGCGGATCGATTCAAGCGTGTCGCCGAAGAAATCGAGACGGATCGGCGCCGGAAGGCCCGGCGGGAAGAGATCGACGATGCCGCCGCGCTGCGCATATTCGCCGGTCTCGCGCACCGTGCTCGCGCGCAAATAGCCATTCGCCTCGAGCCAGAGCGCCAATTCGTCGAGCTTTACGACATTGCCGGGCGCTGCGGCGAAGCTTTCGGCGGCGACCATCTTATGCGGCGGAACGCGCTGCAACAGACAGTCGACGGTGGTCGTCACGACGCGTGGCCGTTCGAACGAGGATTTGGCGCGCGTTAAGCGCGAAAGCGCGGTCATGCGCCGCGCCACGACGCCCGCGTGCGGCGACACCCGGTCGTAGGGCTGGCAGTCCCATGCCGGAATATCGAGGATTTCAACGTCGGGATTGGCGAAGCGGAGAGCGGCGCGGAACGCCGCCGAACGCGCGGCGTCGCGCGCGACATGGACGAAGACGGCGGCGCGTCCCTCAGCCTCGCGCGCCAGCGCGCGCGCAAGGTCGGCGCTGACGAAGGCGTCGAAACCATCCGGCGCAAGGGCGAAGATCAGCCTCTCGCCCTTGACGAGACCAGCGCGCGCGGCCTCGAGCCCTGCCGCCGCCTTTTTCTGCTTAGTCGCGGCCACGCTCAATGGATCGGCCCGTCGTGTCGATGAAACGCGATGATCTGCCGCAAAAGCGGCGTGTCATGCTCGGCCGGCGGCGGCTCAGCGCCCGAGAGCCATCGGTAGACCGCTTCGTCGGGCAGATTGAGCAGCCTCTCGAGTTCGGCAAGCGCCTGCGCAGGAAGCGCCTCGACGCGCGCGTCCACGAAGCGCCCCATCAGAATATCCATTTCGCGCATGCCTCGGCGCCAGGCGCGCACCCTTATGCGCCGCCTGCGCATGTCGTCGTCCAACGTTACGTCTCCCTATATGGCGCGAGGCTTAATGCAGACGCAAAGGAAAGGCAAAGGACGGTAAGAGAAAGAGGCCTGAGGCCAAGCGCTCCCGCGGCTTAGCGGCTTTCGGGCGCTGCGCCGGAGGGCTCCGCGAAAGCGAACTTCCTTGACCTCAAGATGCGCCTGCGCTATCTGGCGCCTCTCGCGTTCGCAAGCGCGCCGCGGGGGAGTAGCTCAGTTGGTTAGAGCGCCGGCCTGTCACGCCGGAGGTCGCGGGTTCAAGTCCCGTCTCTCTCGCCATTCCCCAGTGAACACAGCTGCGTTGCCGTCCAGACGAAGCCGCTGAACGTCGCGTGTGGGGCGCTCCGCGAATTCGCCCAGAAGCGCTAGCGAACGTCTATCTCGCTCTCGACAATGTGATTGAGCGGCGTGCCTTCCGCCGTCAGCGTCATGCGCAGCTTCAAGCGATCGCCAGCGACCTTGTGCTCGCGCACGATGCGCTCAATCTCGCGCTGCGAGGTGACGCCCACCTCTTTGAGGAATTTTCGAATGGCCATGTTGAAAGCGTCTTCATCCATCGCCCGGCTCCCTTTGCCGAAGCAATATACATAGTGCGATGCCTGAAGGCGTCATGCCCGCGCTTGTCGTGGGCATCCACGCCGGAACCGTGCGGCGGCTTTCGTGGATGGCCGGGACAAGCCCGGCCATGACGCGCGAGAGCGCAAAAAAGTCACCCCGCCTTCGCCACTTCACGCTGAGCGAAGCCCAGACGGATATTCAGCTCGTGCAGCAATTTCTCCGCGGCGATCGGTATGTTGGTGCCCGGCGGAAAGATCGCCGCCGCGCCAGAATCATACAAAGCCTGGAAATCGTCGGGCGGAATGACGCCGCCGACGACCATCATGATGTCGCCGCGCCCGGCGCGCTTTAGCGCGTCGCGCAGTTCCGGCGTCAATGTGAGATGGCCGGCGGTCATCGTCGAGACGCCGACGATATGCACGTCGGCTTCGGCCGCTTTCCTCGCCACTTCGTCGGGCGTCGCGAACAGGTCGCCGATGACGACGTCGAAGCCCATGTCGGCGAAGGCCGAGGCGATGACCTTCTGGCCGCGATCATGTCCGTCCTGACCCATCTTGGCGACGAGAATACGCGGCTTGCGACCGGTATTATCCTCGAAGTCGCGAGTCATCCCGACGACGCGGCCGACCTGGACGCTCTCCTTGCCGGCTTCCTTCGCATAGACGCCCGAAATGACGTTGGCTTTCGGTTTGTGGCGCGAGAACACTTTCTCGAGCGCGAAAGATATTTCGCCGACGCTCGCTTTCGCCCGCGCCGCCTTGACTGCAAGATCAAGAAGATTGGCGCCCGATGTGGCGCCTTCCGTCAACGCGTCAAGCGCTCCTTGCGTCTTCGCCTCGTCGCGCTCGGCGCGAAGGCGCTTTAATTTGTCAAGCTGCGCGGCGCGCACGGCGGCGTTGTCGACCTTGAGCACATTGGGCTTGGCGTCGTTCTCGGGCTGATATTTGTTCACGCCGACGACAACCTGAGTTCCGCTGTCGATGCGCGCCTGAGTCTTCGCGGCCGCCTCCTCGATGCGCTGCTTGGGCACGCCGGCCGCGATCGCCTTGGCCATACCCCCAAGCGTCTCGATCTCCTCGATATGCGCCCAAGCCTGCTTGGCGAGCTCCGCGGTCAGACGCTCGACGTAATAGGAGCCGCCCCACGGATCGATGATGCGCGTCGTGCCGCTCTCCTGCTGCAGCACGATCTGCGTGTTGCGGGCAATGCGGGCGGAGAAGTCGGTCGGCAGAGCGAGCGCCTCGTCGAGCGCATTGGTGTGCAGCGACTGCGTGTGGCCCTGCGTCGCCGCCATCGCCTCGACGCAGGTGCGGATGGCGTTGACGTAAACGTCCTGCGCCGTCAACGACCAGCCGGAGGTCTGGCAGTGCGTGCGCAGAGTCAGGCTCTTCTCGGATTTGGCGCCGAGATCCTTCATCAGACGCGCCCAAAGCAGGCGCGCGGCGCGCAGCTTCGCCACCTCCATGAAGAAATTCATGCCGATGGCGAAGAAGAAGGAGAGACGCGGCGCAAAGGCGTCGATATCGAGGCCGGCCGCGACGCCAGCGCGCACATATTCGACGCCATCGGCGAGCGTATAGCCCAATTCGAGATCGGCCGAGGCGCCTGCCTCCTGCATGTGATAGCCGGAGATCGAAATCGAGTTGAACTTCGGCATATGTTTGGAGGTATAGGCGAAAATATCCGACACGATGCGCATCGAGGGCTCGGGCGGATAGATGTAGGTGTTGCGCACCATGAATTCTTTGAGGATGTCGTTCTGGATCGTGCCGGTCAGCTTTTCGGCCGGAACGCCCTGCTCTTCCGCCGCCACGATAAAGAGCGCGAGAACCGGCAGCACGGCGCCGTTCATGGTCATCGACACGGACATCTGATCGAGCGGAATGCCGTCGAAAAGCGTGCGCATGTCGTAGATCGAGTCGATCGCGACGCCCGCCATGCCGACGTCGCCCATCACGCGCGGATGATCGGAATCATAGCCGCGGTGGGTCGCGAGATCGAAGGCGACAGAGAGGCCCTTCTGGCCAGCGGCGAGATTGCGGCGGTAGAAGGCGTTCGAATCCTCGGCCGTGGAGAAGCCAGCATATTGGCGGATCGTCCAGGGCTGAGCGACATACATGGTCGGGTAGGGTCCGCGCACATAGGGCGCGACGCCAGGATAGCCGTCGACGAAGGCGAGGCCCTCGATATCCTGCGGGCCATAGGCGTTCTTCACCTCGATCCCCTCCGGCGTCAGCCAGCGGCGTTGCTTCGCCTCCTGCTCGGGCGCGGCGGGCGCGAAGGGAATCGATGTAAAGTTCGGTATCGCGGCCATTTTTTCCTCAAACTTTTTGCCGCTTTCTCTTAGACCAGAGCGGTCCGCGTCGCAAAGCCGCGCGGCGAAGGGCAAGCGCGGCGATTTGAAGCGAGGCGGCCAAGCGCCTGCTCGGCTGAACCGGCCCTTGCCCGGATCACGCTTAGCAGGGCACAATCGGCTTCTCGCCAACGTCTGGACGCCAACTCAGGAAATTGAGATGCGCCGCTCTATGAGCTTGCTACTGATCGCCATTTTCGCCGGTGTCACGCCCGCGCACGCCCTGCCCGGAAACCAGATTCCCGACGACGTGAAGGAAAGATGCAAGACGGATTATGCGAAGCTGTGCAGTGGCGTCATGCCTGGCGGAGGGCGCATCCTCGCCTGTTTTCAGGCGCATAAGGAAGAGGTCTCGCCGGACTGCCGCGACGCGCTCTCCAAGATAAAGAATTGACGGGCGCGATCGCCCTCTCACTCAGTGTCAACTCCATCCGACGCTTTGGAGGAAAATCGCGCCGAGGCATAGCGGATCGTTAGGACGGCAAGTGACAGAATGAGCGTCGCGCCCGCGAGGATCAGTATGCCGACGTCCGGGACCGACTCCATCTGCACATAGCCGATCATGTGGCGGGTGAGCGCGGTGATGCCGACATAGAGGAGGAAGCGCACCGGCATGTGGTTGGTGCGGAAATAGATGCCGACCATCGACCCGATTTCGAGATAGATGAAGAGCAGCAACAGATCCCCGATCGTCGCGTGACCCTTCGCCGTCATTTCGAGAAACGCCTTGGCCGCCGCCCAAACCGTCGCGCCGCCGATGGCGAACAGCGCCAGAAGGTGAAAGCCTTCGGTGAGCAGATAGCCGATCGGATCGATCCGATCGAGCATTCGACGCACCGCTGAGCTGTCCTCCCTGTCCAAATCTTTCATCGATCGCCTGCAAGGTTTGTGCGGCCGCCTCGGGTCGGATGCGGCGCCGCGAACATCGCGTATGGCGACGTCGAGCGCAAATGACTTTGTCACCGAAAGTCCTTAGCGCCCCATCCGCCAAGCCGACGCCTGTCGATCGGGATATCAATCATCGCGGCGCATGCGTGCGCGAGCCCTCGCGCGGACCTATCTCTGGATAGAGTTCAGATAGGCGAGCAGCGCTTCGATCTGCGCGGCGCTGAGCCGGAACTGCGGCATCTCGACGCCCTCGTGGCCGACGACAATGCCCTCGGCAAGCGCCTCTTCGAGATTATTCAGCGGATATTTCCGAGCAAGATAACGGAACGGCGGCGACTTCGGGTTGGCGCTCTCGCCGCTCGCGCTGACTGCATGGCAGCGGCCGCAATTTTGCTGCGCGATCGCCCGCCCGCGCTTCAACAACTGCGCATCGGCGGGCGCCTTCGCATACGCGACGCCGGCGGCGAACAAGAGGAGCGGCGCAACCGCCAAGGGCGCGAATCGAAGCATTAGCGAAGTCTAGCCGCGCGCCCGGCGCGTGTCACCGCGCCCTATTTGCGCACGACGAGCACCGAGCATTTGGCGTGGCGCACGATGGTTTTGGCGTTCGAGCCGAGAAGATAGGTGGCCATCGTCGGGCGATGCGAACCGACGACGATAAGGTCCGCATCCCATTCCTCTGCCTCAGCAAGCACTTCCGGATAAACGGCGCCGAAGCGCACGATCGAGGAGACGCGTTCCGCCGGATAGGAGATTTTGCCGCACAATCCCGCCAAGTCCTTTTCGGTCGCCTCGCGCATCTCCTCGTCAAAATTCGGCGGGATGTAGTCAATGAAGGCTACAGGCACGAGCGGCTGGACATTGATGAGCCGCAGTTGCGCGTCATGCTCCACTTTTGCGAGCGCGACAGCGGCGTCGAGCGCGAGCTGCGTGACGTCAGCCTCGCTGATATCAACGGCCACCAGAATTTTCTTATACATCCCTGCCTCCCGACGCGCTCCGCCGCGACTCACCTTTTAAGGGCGGCATGATCGCTCGGATTGGCGCGGCGCGCTAGCCAACGGTCGTCACGGTTCTCCGCAAAAAAAGCAGCGGCGCCGCACGAGGCGGCGCCATGGGCATGACGAACCTTGCGGCCAGCGGTTTCTGTCAGGCTATCGGCTTGCCCTGTTCGCCAGGCTTGACTGGAAGCTGCGTCCGAATAGCGTCGACAATCCTTTGGACGGCGGCGTCAGCCTCTGTGGCGCGCTTCTCCGCCGCTATGGCCCGCTGCTCCATCGCCACAAGATCGGCCTGCTTCACCGCAAGCCGCGACTGCAGCGCATCGAGATCTTTTCGCGTTTGTATGAGGGCGGCGGTCAGATCGGCGGCTTCGGCCTCCGACTTGCGTAGCGCCGCCTCCGCGCGGTCGCCACGATCTTCCGCGCGCTCCAGCTTCTCTCTTACCGCGTTGGCGGCGCCATGCGCCCGCGCCACCGCTTGAGCGGACTGCTTTTCGAGTTCCTTGATCGCCGCGGCGGCCTGAGACACGAGGTCCAACGCCGCCATGGCGTCATCGCCGCCGCGCGTACGCTGACGAGCCGGAAAGTTCGCAGCCGGCGGCGCCGGCGGTCTGGTGTCCCCCCTTGGGATTATTTCGTCCATCACCTGATCAAGATCCACCGAATCCATAACTTTAACTCCGGCCGTCGCGTGGGTCGGTTTGCACAGCCGCACTCTCACCTCTCTATTGTCGCCCAAAATCCGGCCAAAAGTCGACCTTCGCGCCAAATTTTTGTCCTGCGTGCGTCTCCCGTAAACGCTCTCTTAACCGAAACGCATGCGTGAGCACTGGCTTAGCCGTCAGGAACAGAGACGCGAAAATTTGCCGTCTCCTTCAAAATTTGGCGCGACTATGCGAAGGCGTCATGAAATTGCATCAATTATAACGCGAAGGAGCGCGAGGACCCGCGCTCGAAAACTCCCTCCAGAGAAGCTCCTCATGGTCGAAATCCCCGCAGACGCCGACAAATCCGCGATTGGGCGCGACGTAAAACTGCAGCGGCAGGCTGAAGGGCGGTTTATTCGCTTCTTTAGCGAGGTCGGCATCGCCGATGTGCCGCTTGTCGGCGGCAAGAATGCCTCGCTTGGCGAAATGTATAGGGAGCTGACGGCCAAAGGCATCCTTGTGCCCAACGGGTTCGCCGTCACCGCCGAGGCCTATCGCTACACGCTCGACCATGAAGGCGCCTGGACCGATCTTCGGAAGGCGCTCGACGGCTTGAATCCAGCTGACGTCGACGATCTCGCAAGACGAGCGGCGCGGGCGCGCGAAATTGTCTACAGCGCACCGACGCCGCTCGATCTCGAAGCGGAAATTCGCACCGCCCTGGCTCGGCTTACGGACGAATACGGCGCCGATCTAACGGTCGCCGTGCGCTCTTCGGCGACGGCCGAGGATCTGCCCAGCGCGAGCTTCGCCGGGCAACACGACACCTATCTCAACGTGCACGGCGCCGCGGCCGTTTTAGACGCGATCCGTCATTGCTTCGCGAGCCTGTTCACAGACCGCGCCATTCGCTATCGCATCGACAACGGCTTCGACCACTTCAAAGTGTTCAACTCCGTCGGCGTGATGAAAATGGTGCGCTCGGATTTGGCGGCGTCTGGCGTCGTCTTCACGATCGATACCGAGAGCGGATTCGAAGATGTCGTGTTCATTACCGGCGCCTACGGCCTTGGTGAAAACGTCGTGCAGGGCGCTGTCGATCCCGACGAATTTTACGTCTTCAAGCCGACTTACCGGCAGGGCAAGCGCGCCGTTCTGAAGCGCGCGCTGGGTCCAAAAAAGATCAGAATGATCTTTTCAGATCGCGGGCGGGCGACAACGCGCAACGTTCCGACCGACGCCAAGGAAAGAGAAAAATTCTGCATCTCCGATGAGGAGGCGCTGACGCTCGCCGGACAGGCGATGTCGATCGAGGAGCACTATAGCGCGAAAGCGGGCGAGCGCCGCCCTATGGACATTGAATGGGCCAAGGACGGCGTCGACGGGCGGCTTTATATCGTGCAGGCGCGGCCCGAAACCGTCGCGTCTCGCCGCGACCGGAACGTCGCCGAAATTTACCGGGTCACGCAGCACGGCAGGATCATCGTCGAAGGACGCTCGGTCGGGGCAAAGATCGCCAGCGGCAAAGCGCGCGTGATTGAGAGCGCGAGCGAGCTTTCGACATTCGTTCCAGGCGAGATCCTTGTCGCCGACACGACATCGCCTGATTGGGGCACGGTGATGAAATCGGCGGCGGCCATCGTGACTAATCGCGGCGGTCGCACCTGTCACGCGGCGATCGTCGCGCGCGAACTCGGAATTCCCGCAATTGTCGGCACGGACACGGCGACGCGCCTCATTCGCACCGGCGACGCGATCGCGGTGAGTTGCGCCGAGGGCGACGTCGGAAAGGTCTATGAAGGCGAGATCGCGTTTGACATTGAGAAAGTCGATCTTTCGACTTTAGCGAAGCCCGCCACTCACGTGATGATGAATGTCGGCAATCCAGACAGCGCTTTCAGTCTCGCCGCTTTGCCCAGCGACGGGGTCGGCCTCGCGCGCATGGAGTTCATCATCGCAGATTCGATCAAAGCGCATCCGATGGCGCTCGTTCACCCCGAGCGGTTGGACGCGCGCGAACGCGCCGAGATTACCAGACTGACCGCCAATTATGAGAGCCCCGGCGCGTTCTTCGTGCAGCGGCTGTCCGAAGGAGTCGGCACAATCGCCGCGGCATTTTACCCTAAGCCGGTCGTCGTGCGCATGTCTGACTTCAAGAGTAACGAATATGCGTCATTGCTCGGCGGCGCGGTTTTCGAACTCAACGAAGCCAATCCGATGATTGGCTTTCGCGGGGCCTCGCGCTATGCGCACCCTGCTTATCGAGAGGGCTTCGCTCTTGAATGCGCTGCGATGAAACGCGTGCGCGAGGACATGGGCTTAACGAACGTCAAGCTGATGATTCCCTTCTGCCGGCGCATCGAAGAAGCGGAGAAGGTCATCTCACTCATGCGCGAGCTTGGTCTCGAACGCGGCAAGAGCGGGCTCGAAATCTATGTGATGTGCGAAATTCCGAACAACGTCATGTTGGTCGATCAGTTCTCCAAACATTTCGATGGGTTTTCGATTGGTTCGAACGATCTGACGCAGCTGACGCTTGGCGTCGACCGCGACTCGGAAATCGTCGCCTTCGACTTCGACGAACGTGACGAGGGCGTCAAGGAGATCATCCGTTTGGCGGTCGAAGGCGCCAGGCGCAATGGACGTCACTGCGGGATCTGTGGTCAGGCGCCCTCGGATTATCCTGAAATCGCCGAGTTTCTTGTACGCTTAGGAATAGACTCGATCAGCCTCAACCCCGATACGGTTTTGCAGACGACAAGACGCATCGTCGACTTGGAGAAGCAGCTCGGCCGAGAGCCGAGAAAGACGCACTAATCGGCCAGCAAGCGCGTCCTTGAATTCGTGCAAATCGCCATATGCGCTTGGCGCCGTTAGGCTCGCCGCCCAAGGCAAAGCCGGCCTTGCGGTCAACGCGTCATCGTCGCTGCGATCTTCCGGCAGGGCTAAAGCAGCGCTTAATTCGGTTGTTTTTCTATCTCGATGGGGTGAGCGCATTCCCTCGCGCCCTATATTTGTCGCCCTGAGGACGGCTCCGAAGGCTCCGGCGCCGCTCAAGAAGACAAATGTGGACGGGAGATAAGCATGAAATCAAAACTGGCGATCGTCGTCGCTGGCCTTCTCGCCTTTGGCGGAATGGCCCGAGGCGGAGGAGTCGATGCGCATCGCGCATTTCTTCCTGGCGACATCAAGTGGGAGCCGGCGCCGAGCTCCCTTCCGGCAGGCGCCGAGATGGCGGTGCTCTACGGAGATCCGACCCAAGAAGGCGATTTCGTCGTTCGCATCAAGGCGCCAAAGGGCTATCGCGTTCCGCCGCATACGCATCCCAAGGCGGAGCTGGTGACGATTATCTCCGGCGCTTTCGGTTTTGGCAGAGGACAAACAGCAGACCGCGCCAGCGTCGAGAAGATGCCCGCCGGCAGCTTCATCTCGATGCCTGCGGGCGTCCTGCATTATGTGTTTGTCGACGAGGACTCGGTTCTTCAGATCAATGCGACAGGCCCCTGGAAGATCGACTACTACAATCCCAAGGACGACCCTCGTCTCAATATCGCGCCAATGGGAACGCCTAAGCCGTAAGATGAGCGATCCGAGAAAACGGCTCGCGCCTTTACATCCGAGGTCGCGAGCCGTTCATGTGCGGCTTCCGCTTGAAGAGCGGTCGCCTCTCGGAGCAACGTAGGCGCGCGGAAGATGAAGGCAAGCAGCGCCGTTCCGATCGCCCGGAAGCCGCGAGGAACGTTATTTCAGCGTGAGAGTTGCGCTTGAAGGTCGCGAAAAGTGTGCGGCGGCAAGGAGTCAATCCATGCTCTCGACTGTCCTTATCATTGTCCTGCTGTTGTTGCTCATCAGCGCCCTCCCAACATGGCCCTATAGTTCCGAATGGGGATATGGCCCCGGCGGCATCCTCGGGGCCCTGCTCGTCATCGTCATCGTCATGGCTCTGATCGGCAGGCTATAACGCCCGCGGGCCGGCTCGGCGTCGGCAAACGAACGCCTCTTATCTGGCTTATATTGAGTCTTTTACGCGCTGACGATTGTCGCCGCGATCATCATCCCGCAGGTTTTGTTGTTGCGCGGGGTTCGGCTCGGCGCGCCGACGTCCGCGCCAGCGCATTGACGCAGCAAGGCGCACTTCGCTGGCGGCGAATCAGCTGTGCGCAAATATTCCGCCGACCGCTCAATGACTTCCCCGCAGGGTTACTTTTTGGACTTTTCGCCTTTAGAGTTCCGCCCGCGCGGTAAAATTCCGCAATCATCAATGGAGTTCAATGATGTCACGTTTTTCGCTTGGACGCGCGTTTTGCGCGATGTCCTTCGCCATCGCGCTCGCGCCCAGCGTCGCCAAGGCTCAATCGGTGCAAGTCGGCACGCTCCTCTGCCATGTCTCCGGCGGCGTCGGCATGATCCTCGTTGAAAACCAGGCGCTCGACTGCGTTTACGTGGACGCTCAGCGCAACCCGCCGCAGCATTACATCGGCAGACTGACCAATGTCGGCGCCAATATTGGCATCAGCGGTCCGGGTCAGATGATTTGGACCGTTCTCGCGGCCACGAATAGCGTCCAGCCTGGCGCTCTGGCAGGAGACTATATTGGCGCGGAAGGGTCAGCCGCAATCGGCGCCGGCGCTGGCGCCGCGGTCCTTGTCGGCGGGTCGAACAAGACCATCTCCCTGCAGCCTGTTTCCGTCTCGCTGGGCACGGGACTGAATGTTTCCGCCGGCATCGGCAATGTCAGCCTGCAATATATGCCGGTGACGCCGCCGCCACCGCCGCCGCCCGCCGTTAAGCCGAAGAAGGTGCGCGCGCACAGGTAACCTCGGAGCGCAAAAAACGGGCGCTTTATCGGCGCCCGTTTTTCATTTAGGGCCGCGATTTATTTTTGATGCGGCGTTCCAATGTAAGGGAATTCTTTCAAAGTGTCGGTATGCGGCTCCAGCCCATCCGGCGGAATGTCGCCCTTTGAAAGAAAAGACAGCCGGAAATTGATGACGTCGTCAGTAAACGTGCGGCCATTGGGATAGCCCGCAGGCTTTGTGGGATCGAAGCTGAGCATATCCGGCAGGATGCCGTGCTCGTCAATCGCCGTTATCGCCTCATCCCTCGTATAGTCGCCGGTATGGCCCATCAGATGGATGAACTGTTCGAGCCAGCGTTTACGGTCGTTCACCGGTTCGCTGGCGTTATATTCTTCCTTCGTTTCGTCGGTGTTGAAGAAGCTGCTGACCGACGGGTGGCCCGCACGATCGGCGTGAATAAGCTTGCCGTCGCGGCGCAGGCTGCAGCGTCCCCAAATTCTGATTCCTGGATTGCCGCCAAGAGCGCTCGTCGGCATCTCGACGACCGTCGAAAGAATATTGGCCTCGGTGTTCGAATCCTTTCCCGTCCAGGGAGACTTGCCCCCCAAATGCGGCGCCGTGAAATTTCTGCCGCCGGACGTATCGTACAAGGCCAGAATGCCATCGTAATCGAAAAAGAAAGCGTCGCTGCGAACGCCTGTGAAGAAGGTAAGATCGCCTGCGCGCACGATATTCGGCTTGGCGCCGAACGAAACCTCCGCGCCGGAGACGATCTTCTCGCCAACGGGTTCGGGCGAGCGCGATTCTGCGCCGCGCGCCAGATAAACGTCATAAGTCTGCCTGCCGTCTTGTTTTGGCGCGAACACATAGGTGATCGCGATATCCGTCAGGCAATCGCCGTCATTATCGATGTTGAGCCGGTAGATGGCGTCCGGATGAAACTCGTCGCAGTTGGGATTGGCGTTGAGGATGATCGCCGTGCGAGACGGATCGCTCGGCGACTGGAAGGCGTAGAGATCGCACAGGTCTAACCTTTGATCGCCGAGCGGCGGACCGAGACTGAGACCGGTGAAATGATTCGACATGTGTCGCCTCCTTTAAATATGTGGGAGAAATGTCCGACTGATCTTTTTGCGACGAGTCCTCGCGCAAGCTACGTCGGCTTTGTTTCATCATCAAGATTGCCGCGAATGAGTCTGATGATGCTGGAAAAATCGGCGCCGCCCTGGCCTGCCGCCTTATGCAGCGCATAGAGCTGCGTCGCAGCAGCCCCGAGCGGCGAGGCCGCGCCAGCGTGCGCCGCGGCTTCTTGCGCCAGTCTTAAATCCTTCAGCATTAGGGCGGTCATAAATCCCGGCTTGTAGTCATTGTTCGCAGGGGATGCGGGGATCATCTCAGGTACGGGACAATAGGTGGTGAGCGACCAGGACTGGCCAGAGGAGATCGACGCCGCATCAAATAGCGCCCGATGCGAGAGTCCAAGTTTTTCCGCGAGGACGAAAGCTTCGGCCGTCGCGATCATGGTGACGCCGAGCATGAGATTGTTGCATATTTTCGTCGCCTGCCCCATGCCCGCGCCGCCGCAATGGAGCACATGCGCGCCCATATGTTCGAGAATGGGCCGCGCCGCTGCGAACGCCTCCGCCTCGCCGCCGCACATGAAAGTCAGAGTCGCCGCCTTCGCTCCGGCGACGCCGCCGGAGACTGGCGCATCGACCGCGAGCGCGCCGCTCTCGCGCGCGAGCCGGTGCGCCGAGTGCGCGCTTTCAACGTCGATCGTTGAGCAGTCGATCAGGAGCTTGCCGCGCGATTGGGGAGCGATTTCCCGCCAGACGGCAAGCGTCTGATCGCCGCTCTGCAGCATGGTGATGGCGACGTCGGCCCCGTCGATCGCATCGCGCAAGGAACTGGCGGCGACGACGCCCTCGGCGGCGGCGGCTTCGACGAGCGATGCATCAAGATCGAACCCGCGCGTCTCAAGGCCGGCGCGCGTCAGCGCCGCCGCCATCGGACGGCCCATATTGCCAAGACCGATGAAAGCTACTCGCGCCATGGCTACGACAAGGTCGGCATAACGAAACTCGCGCCCGCCCTGACGCCCCCGGGCCAGCGCGACGCAACGGTCTTCGTCTTTGTATAGAAGCGAATGGCATCTGGTCCGTGCTGATTGAGGTCGCCGAACATCGATCGCTTCCAACCGCCGAACGTATAGTAAGCCAAGGGCGTCGGGATCGGCACATTGACTCCGACCATGCCCACTTCGACGCGTGAGGCAAATTCGCGCGCCGCATCGCCGTCGCGAGTAAAGATCGCGACGCCATTGCCAAATTCGTGGTTGCTCGCAAGTGACAACGCTTCGTCGAAACCGCGGGCGCGAACGACAGACAGCACCGGGCCGAAGATTTCCTCCTTGTAGATCCGCATCTCCGGCCTCACCTCGTCGAACAGGCACCCGCCCATGTAAAAGCCGTTCTCATAGCCTTGCATCTTGAAGCCGCGGCCATCGACCCGCAATCTCGCGCCCTCCTGTACGCCGAGCGCGACATAGTCTTTGACCCGCTCCAGATGCGCGCGCGAGATCAGCGGGCCGAAATCGGCTGACGGATCGGTGGAAGGGCCGACGCGCAGATTTTCCACCCGCGGTTCAAGCCGAGCGACCAGCGCGTCGGCGGTTTCCTCCCCCACCGGCACGGCGACCGAGATCGCCATGCATCGCTCGCCGCCGGACCCGTAGGCTGCGCCGACCAGAGCGTCGACCGCCTGATCCATGTCGGCGTCAGGCATGATCACCATGTGGTTTTTTGCGCCGCCGAAACACTGCACGCGTTTTCCGTGGGCGGCCCCATGCGCATAGACATATTCGGCGACGGGCGTCGAGCCGACAAAGCCGATCGCCTTGACTTCAGGCTCTTCGAGCAGCGCGTCGACCGCCTCCTTGTCGCCGTTGACGACATTGAGCACGCCCGGCGGCAGACCGGCTTCGAGCATCAGTTCGGCGAGAAACAGGGGCGCGCCGGGGTCTCGTTCGGAGGGCTTCAGAATGAAGGCGTTGCCGCAAGCGATCGCGGGCGCGAATTTCCACATCGGAATCATCACGGGAAAATTGAAAGGCGTGATGCCGGCGACGACTCCGAGCGGCTGGCGCATCGAATAAACGTCGAGGCCGGCGGCGGCAGAATCCGTGAATTCGCCCTTCATCAGATGCGGAATGCCGATGCAAAATTCGACAACCTCGACGCCCCGCTGAATTTCGCCCTGCGCATCGGCGATCGTCTTGCCATGCTCGCGCGCCAGAATCGCCGCAAGCTTCTCCTTCTCGCGCCCGACGATATCGACGAATTTCATCAGCACGCGGGCTCTGCGCTGCGGGTTCACCGCCGCCCACTCTCGCTGCGCCGCAGCAGCGTTGTCGACCGCCTCGCGGACCTCTTCGCGGCTGGCGAGCGGCACGCGCGAGATCGTCGTTCCTGTCATCGGTTCGTAGGCGTCGCTGAAACGGCCGGACTTTCCCTTAACGCGGCGTCCGCCGACAAAATGCCAAAGCTCTTCCATGTTCGCTCATCTAAGGCGCGTCCGCGTGATGTCATCTCGCAAGACGAGACGGCGCGCCTATATGTTATACAGAGACGGCTTCCGCGACGGACGACCGCGATGGGACTGCAGCTCACGAGCGAAGGCAAGAATCGATACGCGCAGGCCCCGCGACAGGCGGACTGGACGATAGACCAGAATTGGGCCTCCTATAGCGATGAGGAGCACGACCGCTGGAACAGGCTCTTCGCCCGCCAGGCGAAGCTTTTGCCTGGGCGCGCTTGCGACGAGTTCCTGGAGGCGAAGCAAAAGCTCGAACTTTCGCGCTCCGGCATTCCGAATTTCGCCGACCTGAGTCGCCGATTGGGGGCCATGACCGGGTGGAGCGTCGTGCCGGTGGCCGGGCTCATTCCGGACGACGCCTTCTTCGATCATTTGGCCAATCGGCGCTTTCCGGCCGGCGCATTCATTCGTCCTGAGTCGGAACTCGAATATCTACAGGAGCCCGACGTCTTTCATGACGTTTTTGGGCACGTGCCGCTTCTCGCTAATCCGACCTATGCGCGCTTTCTCGAGGCCTACGGCAAGGGCGGGCAACGGGCGCTTGGGCGCGGGCAGCTCCACAATCTCGCGCGGCTTTACTGGTATACGATCGAATTCGGCCTGATCGAGACGCCCGCGGGGCTACGCATTTTCGGCGCCGGGATCATGTCGTCTCCTTCGGAGACGATCTTTTCGCTGGAAGACTCCTCGCCCAACCGCGTCGCCTTCGACCTCGAACGCGTCATGCGGACGAATTACATCATCAGCGATTTCCAACAGACCTATTTCGTCATCGAAAGCTTTGAAAAGCTTCTGGCCGATGGCTATCAGGACTTTGGCCCGATCTATGATCGGCTTCGCGGCGCTTCGGATTTCGCGCCGCAAGAGCTGACGCCTGGAGACCGCGTCATCTCGCGCGGCGATTTCCATTATTTCCGCGCCAAGCGGAGCGCTTAATCCTACAGCGTAATTGGGTGAAGAAAAAAATACGCGAAAACGGGCTTCCTCGTCCTTCGAGACGCGTGCTGCGCACGCTCCTCAGGATGAGGAAGCCCTTCACCCGATCGCCCTGTTAACCCTAAGGCCCCGAGTTGACGACCCGTTGCTCTATGGCGCCGAAAATCGAATGGCCATCGGCGTCGCGCATTTCGATGCGCACGACATCGCCCGCTTTCAGGAAGGGCGTTCGCGGCGCGCCCTCGATGAGCTTCTCCACAACGCGTTGCTCGGCGATGCAGGAGTAGCCGTCCCCGCCCTGCCCGATCGGCCTGCCGGGCCCGCCGTCGGCGCCACGGTTGGACACCGTGCCTGAGCCGATGATCGTGCCCGCGCAAAGCGTGCGCGTGCGCGCCGCATGAGCGATGAGGCGCGGGAAGTCGAAGGTCATGTCCTTTCCCGCGTCCGGCCGCCCGAACGGCGCGCCATTGACGAAGGACAGAAGCGGCAACGACAGTCGTCCGCCATCCCACGCGTCGCCAAGCTCGTCAGGCGTCACGGCGACAGGAGAAAAAGCGGAAGCCGGCTTTGACTGAAAAAAGCCGAAGCCTTTCGCAAGCTCTGGAGCGACCAATCCGCGCAAAGTCACATCATTGACGAGCATCACGAGCTTGATGCGGTCGCGCGCCTCTTCCGGCGTAACACCCATCGGCACATCGTCCGCAACGACAGCGACCTCGGCTTCGAGATCGAGCTCGTGCCTTTCATCGCGCAAAGGAATCTCGTCGCGCGGCCCAAGGAAAGCGTCGGAGCCTCCCTGATACATCAGCGGGTCGCTCCAAAAGCTCTCCGGCATCTCGGCGCCACGGGACTTACGAACGAGCGCGACATGATTGACGTATGCCGAACCGTCCGCCCATTGATAGGCGCGCGGCAGCGGCGAGGCGCAGTCCTGCTCCCGAAAGGGAAAGCTCTCGCGAAGTCCGCATTCGAGCCGCGCCGCCAACGCGCGCAGTTCGGGCGCCACGGCTTCCCAGTCTTCGATTGCCGACTGCAGAGTGGGCGCGACGAAGCCCGCCGCAACGGCGCGCGAAAGATCGCGCGAGACAAGGAGGAGCGCGCCGTCGCGCCGGCCCTTCAGGGATGCAAGCTTCACGGTCCGTTGCCGGTAAATTGACGGCGCAATCCCGACCAACACTCTGCATAATCTTGCTGGAGGGTTTCAAGCGACATGGCGAAAGAGGTCGGATAGAGCGGCAGCCGCGATTCAAACATGAAGGCGAGAGCGTCGTCGATCTTCGTTGGGGCGAGATCAGCCTCAGAGGCCTGTTCGAAGGCTTCGGCGTCAGGACCGTGCGGCAGCATCGCGTTATGCAGCGACATGCCGCCGGGCTCAAAGCCGGACGGCTTCGCGTCGTAGCGACCGTAAATCAATCCCATGAATTCGCTCATAATGTTCAAATGGAACCATGGAGGTCGGAACGTATGCTCAGCGACCTGCCAGCGCGGTGGAAAAATCGCGAAATCGACGTTGCCCACCCCGCTTTCGTCCGATGGAGAGGTCAAGACCGTAAATATTGATGGATCGGGATGATCGAAGAGCAAGGCGCCGATCGGACAGAATTTTCGCAGATCATATTTATAAGGCGCGTAATTGCCGTGCCAGGCGATGACGTCGAGCGGCGAATGGCCGATCTCGCAGCGATAGAAGGTTCCGCCCCATTTGACGCTGAGGCGGCAGGGCTTTTCCTTGTCCTCGAATGCGGCGGTCGGCGTAAAGAAATCGCGCGGATCTGCGAGGCCGTTGGCGCCGATCACGCCGCGATAGGGCAATGTGAAGGGCGCGCCGTAGTTTTCGCAGATATAGCCGCGACACGGGCCTGCGGGCAGCTCGACCCGAAATTTCACGCCTCTCGGGATGACGCAAATCTCGCCAGGAGCGCACTCGATGAGCCCGAACTCAGTGAAGATGCGTAGATCGCCAAGCTGCGGGACGATCAAGAGCTCGCCGTCGGCGTCGTAGAAATAGTCGTCGCGCATCGACTGCGCGGCGAGATAGAGATGCGCGGCCATGCCGACCTTCAGGCCGCAATCGCCGGCCGTCACGATGGTATGAATTCCATCGACGAAGGAGCCTGCGTCGTCGGCGACATCGCTTGCGCCCCAGCGCAGCTGCCCGAGCGGCGCGTCAACATCGCGGCAGGGAGCGGTTTTCCAGTGGCTTTGCTCAATTCGCTTCGGATCACGAACGTGAAGGACGGAAGGCCTAATACGGTAGAGCCACGAGCGCCGGTTGACGCAGTTTGGCGCGGTGAAGGCGGAGCCGGACAATTGCTCGGCGTAAAGACCGTAAGGGCATTGTTGGGGCGAATTCTGGCCGACCGGCAGCGCGCCCGGAAGAGCTTCGCTTTCAAACTCATTGCCGAAGCCATGGAGATAGGCCATGGGCGCCATGGCCTAGCCTGCCGCCCGGTTCAAAACGCCGCGGCGAATTTGGTCCTCTTCAATCGACTCGAATAGCGCGCGGAAATTTCCCTCGCCGAAGCCTTCATCGCCCTTACGCTGAATGAATTCAAAAAAGATTGGGCCGATGACCGTTTTGGAGAAAATCTGCAGCAGCAGACGGCGCGCGCCCTGCGTGACGCCGTCGATCAGAATGCCGAGCTCCTTGAGACGCTGCGTCGGCTCTCCGTGGCCCGGAAGCCTGCGCTCCAGCGCTTCATAATAGGCGTCCGGCGGCGCCGGCATAAATTCGAGGCCATTGTTGCGCATCGCGACAACAGTCTCGTAAATGTCACGACAACCGCAGGCGATGTGCTGAATGCCTTCGCCCTTATAGGCATCCAGAAATTCCTCGATCTGGCTTTTTTCGTCGGAGCTTTCATTGATCGGGATGCGAATCTTGCCGCAAGGACTCGTCATGGCGCGAGAGCGCAAGCCCGTCAGCTTGCCTTCAATGTCGAAATAGCGAATTTCGCGGAAGTTGAAGATCCGCTCATACCATTTCGCGAGCGCGTCCATGCGGCCGCGGCGCACATTATGGGTCAGATGGTCGATCTCTGTCAGGCCCACGCCGAAAGGTTTGGGATCGCGCTCACCGGTCCATCGAAAGTCGATGTCCCAGATTGATCCCTGATCGCCGTATCGGTCGACAAAATAGATGAGCGAACCCCCGACGCCCTCAATGGCGGGAATGTTCAACTCCATAGGGCCGACGCCAAAGGCGACAGGCTTTGCGCCGAGCGAAACGGCGCGGCGCATCGCCTTCGCGGCGTCGATGACACGGAAGCCAATGCAGCAAACCGAAGGCCCATGAGCTTTCTGAAATTCGGCGGCGAAGCTGTGAGGCTCCGCGGGCAGCACATAATTCACTTGGCCCTGCCGATACAGCGTCACGTCCTTGGACCGGTGACGCGCGACGGCGGAGAATCCCATCTTCTCGAAGAGCGACGCCAGTTGCGCAGGATCTGGATGGGCGAATTCGACAAATTCGAATCCGTCGGTTCCCATCGGATTTTCGGCGGCCGCTTCGGCGCCGCCAAGCGTCGAGTCCATAACGAGGCCTATACAGTTTTCGCTGAGCTGCTATTTAAATATTGCGTCGCCGATCCGGTTAAAGGCCCCATGATCCTTTACGACTATTTCCGCTCGTCGGCCGCCTATCGCGTGCGCATCGCCATAGCGCTCAAGGGGCTCGTCGTCGAACGCCGGCCTGTCCATTTGTTGCGCGGCGAACAGCGCGACCCCGGCTATCGCGCCAAAAGCCCGCTTTCTATCGTGCCAACACTGGAACTCGACGATGGGACGCTCATCACCCAGTCGCTGGCGATCATCGACTATCTTGACGCGCTGAAGCCTGATCCGCCGCTTTTACCACAGGACGCCGTCACTGTGGCGCAGGCGCGGGCGGCGGCGTTGACGATCGCCTGCGAGATTCATCCGCTTGCCAATTTACGGGTTATCGAGGCGCTCCAAGGGCAATTCGGCGCTCGGGACGATCAGATCGCCATATGGCGAAAGCGCTGGATTTATGACGGCCTCAGCGCGGTCGAGACGCTTATCGCCCCTGCTCCCTTCGCCTTTGGCGCAGAGCCGTCGCTTGCCGACATATGCCTCATTCCGCAGGTCTATAACGCGCGACGCTTCGACGTCCCGCTCGACGCTTGCCCGCGCATACTTGCGGTGGACTCCGCCTGCGCCTCGCACCCCGCCTTTATCGAGGCTCGTCCAGAGGCGCAGCCGGACGCCGAATAGCTCCTAGGACGCGAGCGTCAGATCAGCGATCACAGCGCCCAGGAACCGGCCGGCTTCGCCGCCGGTCACGACGCGATGATCGAAAGTGAGGCTCAGCGGCAAAATCCGATGGACCGCCGGCGCGCCATCGACGGCGACAACCTCGTCGCGAATCCGCCCCGCGCCGAGGATCGTGACCGTCGGCGGCAGCACGATCGGCGCGGCATAGCGCCCGGCGATCATGCCGAAGTTCGACAGCGTGATGGTCGCGCCGCGCAGATCCTCGGGCGGGATGCGCCGAGCCGCGGCGTCTTCGCGCATACGGTTCAGGGCCTCGCGCAAATCCTTCGCGTCTCGATTGCCGACGTCCCGCAAGACAGGCACGAACAGGCCTTCTTCCGAGAGGTCTACGGCCACGCCGAGGTCGATCTTCTTCATCACGCGCCGCGCAAAAGCATGCGGCTCGAACCAGGCGTTGAGCGCGGGCTCGGCCTTGCATGCTTGCGCCAGTGCGCGGATCAGCCGAACGGTCGTATCGGTTCCGGCGGCCCAGGCATTGATGTCAACGTCGTCGACAATTGTGGCCGCGGCGACTTCCGCTTGCGCCTGCGCCATATTGTGCGCCATGGCGCGACGTGCGCCGCGCAGCGGCTCGGCGGCTTCCGTCTCGCTCAAGATGCGCGCTACGCGTTCAATGTCCTGAACGGTGATCAGCTCGTCCGGACCCGAGGGCGTCACCATGCCAAGATCGACGTTGAGTTTACGCGCAAGCGCTCTCACCGCAGGCGTCGCCCGCAGCGCTCCGCCGGCGTGGCCAACCGAGATCGGCTGGTCGCGGACCACCGCGACGCCATGCTGAACGGCGCCAACCACTGACCCGGAATCTTCTCCGGCGCCTTCGAAACCCACCAGCGGCGCGCCGATGCGAATCACGTCTCCAGCGGAGGCGAACAGTCGCTCGACGCGTCCTGCCTGGGGCGACGGGATTTCGACGACGGCTTTAGCGGTTTCGACCGCAACGAGCGGCTGATCGACTTTGACGTCCTCGCCGGCGGCCACGCGCCATTCCACGAGTTCGGCCTCCTGCAACCCCTCTCCGAGATCGGGAAGACGAAAGATGTTCATGACGCCTCCATCACTTGCCGAACGCCGTCGACGATGCGCTCGACGCTCGGAATATATTGCTTCTCCAATTTCGCGAGCGGCACGACGACGTCATAGCCGGTGACCCGCTTGATCGGCGCCAGCAGCGAATAGAGCGCGCGCTCGGCGATTTCGGCGGCGATCTCGGCGCCAAAACCCGCCGTGCGCGGCGCTTCATGAACGATCACGCAGCGCCCGGTCTTTTCGACGGAGCGCAGGATCGTTTCGACGTCGAGAGGCTTGAGAGTCGCGACATCGATCACTTCGATTGTGACGCCTTCTTCCTCGAGCTTTTCGGCGGCGGCAAGCACTTCCGGCGCCATTGCGCCCCAAGTGACGACGGTCGCGTCGGCGCCTTCCCGCAACACGAAGCAGGCATCGAGCGGCAGTTCCGCGCCGTCGTCTTCAACCTCCTCGCGGAAAAGGCGATAGAGTCGCGTCGGCTCGAGAAAGATGACCGGGTCGGGATCGCGCACTGATGCCAGAAGCAGCCCATAAGCCCGAGCGGGCGAAGACGGCGCCACGACGCGCAGCCCCGGCATGTGCGCGAACATCGACTCGGGACTTTCGGAGTGATGCTCAGGCGCGTGAATGCCTGCGCCGCAAGGCGAGCGAAGCACCATGGGGCATGTCATTCGCCCGCGCGTGCGATTGCGCATGCGGGAAGCATGATTGATGATTTGATCGATGGCCGGGTAGATGAACCCGGAGAATTGAATTTCCGCGACGGGCTTTAGTCCCATCGCCGCCATGCCCACCGCGACCCCCGCGATGCCGCCTTCCGCCAACGGCGTGTCGATGACGCGCTCGCGGCCGAAGCGCGCCTGCAAGCCGTTCGTGGCGCGAAACACGCCGCCATTGACGCCGATGTCCTCGCCGAGCAGCAACACATCTCTGTCCTCGCTCATCGCGCGCGCGAGCGCGAGATTGACCGCTTCGACCAAAGTAATTTCAGCCATGGCCGTTCCCGCCACCGTCTCCGCTGCGTTGAGCGAAACGGCGCGCCTCTTCTCGTTGCCACTGCATTGACTCGGGGAACTTTGCGTAGAGATGCTCGAACATGGCGTCGGAACTGAGCGGCGACGCGTTAAGATAGGCCGCAACTTCGCGATCGACCTCTTCCGCACACTCCTTCAGAAGCTCCGACTCCTGCTCCTTCGACCAGGCGCCTTCGCTGACGAGATAAGCGCGCAGCCGAGCGATCGGTTCGCGCGTCCACTGTACGCGGACGATCTCAGGATCGCGGTAGCGCGAAGCATCATCGGCGGTCGTGTGATCGCCGAGGCGATAGGTGAGCGCTTCGATCAACGTCGGTCCGCCGCCTGATCGCGCCTTCTCGACCGCCCGGCGCACGACTTCATGAACCGCAACGACGTCATTGCCGTCGACCTGACGGCCTTCGATACCGGCGGCCACCGCCTTTTGCGCGAGAGTCTCAGCCGCGCTTTCGAGTTCTCGCGGCGTCGATATCGCCCAGCCGTTATTGCTGATGATGAAGACGACAGGCGTCTTCCAGACTCCCGCCATGTTAATCGCTTCGTAAAAGGCCCCATTGGACGTGCCGCCGTCGCCAATGAACGTGACGACGACGCGATCTTCTTTGCGCATCTTCAGCGCGTAAGCCGCGCCGACCGCCTGCGGCGCCTGAGTGGCGACCGGCACACAGTTCGGAAAGTCGCCGCGCGCATTCTTGAAATCGCTTCCGCGCTCATCGCCGCCCCAATAGAGCAGACACTCGCACATCGACATGCCGCGATAGAATTGCGCAGCGTGATCTCGATAGGACGGAACCAGCACGTCGCGTTCTTCCATCGCCGCAGCCGTCCCAACGCCGATTGCTTCCTGGCCAAGCGCTGAGGCGAATGTGCCAAGCTGACCGGTGCGCTGAAGACTGATCGCTTTATTGTCGAAGGTCCTGGTTCGCGTCATCGCGCGATAGAATTGGACTAGCCTGCCAATGTCTTTCGCCGATTTGCTGGCCGCCTTGCTGATCTCGCCAGTCGGCGACAACAGCTGGACGAAATCTACATGGAGATCGAAACCCATCTCTATGGTTCCCATCGCCCCGCTCCTGATGAGCGAAGTAGCGCGGCGATGCGGGACGTCACGGCGCCGCGCCGAATTTTTTGTGGTTTCGCGCCGCAGCGCGGGAAAGCGACTTGCCGATTCTTTGTCATCCCGAGACAGATTTTGTCCCGAAGAAAATCGTTCATATCTAGCCATCCTCGCTCGAACGGCGCCACATCGTCGCTGTCGACAATATGGCCATCCACATCTTTATTCGGATGCGCATCCCAACGCCTCCATGTGGACAACTGCGACGACCCGTCGAACGCGGCGCTGGCGGCGGCGCACGGCAATTTCTTCGACCGACGAACGGCGCGAGATTAGCGCTAGCCTAGCCGTTCGATAGCCAACGCGGTCGCCTCTCCGCCGCCGATGCACAGCGCGGCGACGCCCTTCTTTAAGTCCATCGCCTCCAAAGCGGAGAGAAGCGTGACGATAATCCGCGCGCCCGACGCCCCAATGGGATGGCCAAGAGCGCAAGCGCCACCCCGAACATTGACCTTGTCGTGCGGCAGATCCAGCTCACGCATCGCAGCCATTGCGACGACGGCAAAAGCTTCATTGATCTCGAAGAGGTCGACCTCGCTCGTCGTCCAACCGACCCGATCCATCAGTTTGCGGATCGCTGCAATCGGCATGACGGAAAAGCGGCTCGGCGCGCCGGCGACGGTGACGTAGCCCCGAATGATCGCAAGCGGCTTCACGCCCGCGCGCTCGGCGTCGTCAGCGCGCATCAGAGCGAGCGCCGCCGCCCCATCCGATATCGCGCTGGCGTTCGCTGCGGTGATCGTTCCGTCCTCTCGGAAAGCCGGTTTAAGGCGGGAAATATCCTCCGCCTTGGCTTTGCCTGGTAGTTCGTCGCTGGCGACGGCCCAAGCATTGGCGCCTTTGCCGAGCGTTATCAGCGCGATCTCCTGAGCGAAGGATTTGTCCGTTGTGGCGCGTTGCGCGCGCGCCAGCGAGGTCGCTGCGTAGCGATCCTGCATCTCGCGCGTAAATTGGTACTCTGTCGCGCAGTCCTCGGCGAAAGAGCCCATCAGGCGGCCCTTATCATAGGCGTCCTCGAGACCGTCCAAAAACATATGATCGAGGACCTTGCGGTGCCCCATCCGGTAACCCGTGCGCGCGCGATCGAGCAGATAAGGCGCATTGCTCATGCTCTCCATCCCGCCCGCGATTGCGACTCGCGCGCCCCCAGCGGCGAGCTGATCGCTGGCGAGCATCACCGCCTTCATTCCTGAGCCGCACATCTTGTTGACGGTGACGGCGCCCGTCGCCTCCGGTAAGCCGGCGCCGAGCGCCGCCTGGCGCGCCGGCGCCTGGCCAAGTCCAGCGGAAAGAACACAGCCCATGACAACTTCGTCTATGTCCTTCGGCGCGAGCCCCGCGCGCGTCACGGCCGCTTCGATGGCGTGCCCGCCAAGTTGCGGCGCGGAGACGTCCTTCAAGTCGCCAAGAAAGGCGCCAATCGGCGTGCGCGCGGCGCCGACAATGGCGACCGGTGCGGCAGCGCTCATGACAAACTCCTCATCGGTGGCCCGTTAGCCTTCCCAGCGAGAATATGGCGACGAATCCCAATTTTTAAACGCCGGAGGCGGCGTGCTATCGCCTGCAAGGATTATTTCGACGACTTCGTCGCTCACCGCTTCGAGCCTGTCCGGCGACCATTTCGGACGCCGGTCCTTGTCTATGATCGCGGCGCGAATGCCTTCGTAAAGATCGTGAGTCTCGAGCATGCGGCACGCGGCTTTGAATTCGTTCGTTAGACAAGTCTCGAGGTCGGGAGCCTGCGCGGCGCGCCGCAGCAGTGCGCGAGTCACCTTTAGGGCCGTCGGGGACTTCGTTCTGATTTCGTCCGCAGCGCTAAGAGAGAACTCCGATCCTTCGCGCTCGAAGGCCGCGATAATGTAAGCAACCTTTTCGTGCATTGTTGTTTCCGCAAGCAATCGCCTGTGCAGCGACAGCCGGCCATGACCTGGTTCCCGCGCGAGGCGCCGCAAGGAAGCATCGACATCCTCGGGGGCTTCTATTGTCGCAAGATCCCCGATAAGCCTCTCGACGTCTTGAGAATGGATCATGAGATCGGCGAGCCCGGCGTCAATGGCGTCGGCCGCGGCGACAGACGTCGCCGAAAGCGCCATGTAGACGCCCACCTCGCGGGCTCTGGAGAGCAGCCAACTGGCCCCCACGTCAGGAAAGAATCCGATCCCGACCTCCGGCATGGCGATCCGGCTTCGCTCGGTTACGATCCGCCGATTGCCATGCGCGGAAATCCCAACGCCGCCGCCCATGACAATTCCCTCCATCACGACGACATAGGGCTTCGGAAAGGAGCCGATGCGGGCGTTCAGCTCATATTCTTCGCGCCAAAAGTCGGCGAAAAGCCGCTTCCGTGACGACTCCAGTTCATAAAGAATCCTCACGTCGCCGCCGGCGCAAAGACCGCGATCTCCGGCGCCTGTGACGAGTACAGCGCTAATGCCATCGTCGTTTCCCAACTCGTCAAGCGCGCGCCGGAAATCACGCACCATCGGCAGCGTCAGCGTGTTGAGCGCCTGCGGCCGGTTTAGCAGAATACGTCCGAGACGACCCTCTCGCGAAGCGATGAGATCCATGTGTCTACTTCAGCAGCGAGCGCGCAATGATGACGCGCATAATTTCATTCGTTCCTTCGAGAATCTGATGGACGCGAAGGTCGCGAACGATCTTTTCGATTCCATATTCACTGAGATAGCCATAGCCGCCGTGCAACTGCAGCGCCTCATTGGCGACCGCAAAGCAGGCGTCGGTCACGACGCGCTTCGCCATCGCGCACAACGTTGTGGCGCCAGGCGATTTGGCGTCGAGCGCCGCCGCCGCGCGCCAAAGGAACGTGCGCGAAACCTCAAGTTGCGTCGCCATATCCGCGAGTCGAAACTGCAACGCCTGGAATTCGTCGAGCGCGCGCCCAAAGGCCTTGCGGCTGTTCATATACCGCAGAGTATGATCAAACGCTGACTGGGCGCCGCCGAGCGAGCAGGCGGCGATGTTCAGGCGCCCGCCGTCGAGCGCCATCATGGCGATCTTGAATCCTTCGCCTTCGCGTCCGATGAGATTTTCGGCCGGAACCCGGCAGTCATCGAAAATAACGGCCCGTGTCGGCTGAGCGTTCCAACCCATCTTTCGCTCAAGCGCGCCAAAACTTAGACCCGGCGATCCGCCCTCGACGATGAAAGCCGATATGCCTTTAGGGCCCGACTCGCCGGTGCGCGCCATGACGAGGTAGAGATGATTGTCGCCGCCCGCGCCGGCCCCTGAAATGAATTGTTTAGCGCCATTCAAGACATAGTGATCGCCGCTGCGCGTTGCGTGCGTGCGCAGCGCCGCCGCGTCCGATCCGCTGCCGGACTCGGTCAGACAGTAGCTCGATAAAATCTCCATCGTCGCGAGCTTCGGCAGCCATTTGTCGATCTGCCGGTCGCTGCCGAAAGCATCGATTAGACCCGCGCACATGTTGTGAATAGAAAGGTAGGCGGCGATCGTCGGACAGCCCATCGCGAGCGCCTCGAAGATCAGAACGCCGTCGAAACGCGTCAGCCCGGCGCCGCCGGAAGCCTCTCGCACATTGATCGCGGCCATGCCCAGGGCCGCAGCGTCGCGCAGCGCGTCTATAGGGAAGGCATGCTCGCGGTCCCAATCCAGCGCAAAGGGCGCAAGGCGGTCGCGTCCAAAGTCTCGCGCCGTTTCGCGAATGGCTTCCTGCTCGGCGCTCAATTCAAAATAGGACGACATTTCGCCATTCATCGCAATTCGTTGACGTAAATTTGTCGCGGCAAAGCTTTTTGACAAGCTATCGGCGTTCGTCACGCATCAACTGATCGGTTGCATTTTGCGGCATAGGCCTGCGCCACGCGACTGGCCGGCGCCCGATTGAGCTGCGCGCAGGCAAAGGCCCCTGCCTCCAAAAGGCGATCGAGCGACACGCCGGTCTGGATTCCCATTCGTTCCAGCATATAGACGACGTCTTCGGTCGCGACGTTTCCGGCGGCGCCCGGCGCGAAAGGACATCCGCCAAGACCCGCGACCGAGCTGTCGACGACAGAGACGCCAACTTCGAGACAGGCGAAGATATTGGCGAGCGCCTGACCGTATGTGTCGTGAAAGTGCACCGCGAGTTTTTCGAGCGGAACCACGCGCGCCACCTGTTCAACCAGACGGCGGGCGGGCAGCGGCGCGCCAACGCCGATTGTATCGCCGAGCGAGACCTCGAAGCAGCCCATATCAAAGAGGGCGCCCGCGACCGCCACGACTCGGCCGCTATCGACCTCTCCTTCGTAAGGACAACCCAGGACGCAGGAGACGTAGCCGCGCGCCATGACGCCGTGGCGCCGCGCTTCCGCGACCACTTCGGCGTATCGTTCAAGACTTTCCTCGATCGAGCAGTTGATGTTGCGCTTGGAAAACGTCTCGGAGGCGGCGGCGAAGACGGCGATCTCGTCCGCTCCGGCTGCAATAGCGTCGGAGAGTCCGCGAAGGTTGGGAACGAGCGCGCTGAGCCGCAAATTTTGCCTTGGCGCAAGCGCAAGCACCTCCTCCGTGCGCGCCATCTGGGGCACGGCTGTTGGCGAGACGAAGCTGCCGGCTTCGATGCGCGTCAGTCCTGCAGCCGCGAGACGGCTGATGAGTTCGGCCCGGACGTGCGGGGAGAGCGCCAGTTTCTCATTCTGCAAGCCGTCCCGAGGACCAACTTCAACGATGCTGACGCAGGATGGGACGCTCATTCGACGTCCTTTCGCGCGATTGTGACGAGTTCGGCGCCTTCTTTCGCCATATCGCCCACTGAATAGTCGACGCTCTTGATGACGCCGTCGTGCGGCGCGGCCAAGGCGATCTCCATTTTCATCGCCTCTACGACCACAAGGGTCTCGCCTTTGCTGACCACATCGCCCGACTTTACGGCGACTCGGGTGACAGTCGCGGGCATCGGCGCCAGAACGCGATCGTCAGATGGGCCCTGGTTCGATGTCGTCGACGCTTGCAGCCAATTGATGAGGTAGTTCCTGCCGCGAAGAACGGCGACAACGCCATCGTCAAGGACGATTGTTGAAACCTCGTGCTTGACCCCATCCACAAGCAGCGAGAGGCGATCGCCGACCCTTTGAGCCTCTATCGACATCTCAACATCGCCAAAGCCCAGCGAAAAGCCGCCGTCATGCGGACACAGGATAAGAGCGGAGAGCGTTCGATCGGATCGCGTAACTCTAAGCTCATAGCTCGCAGGGGCGTAAAACCGCCACGCGTCGGTTTCGGCCCAGGGCGACCATTCGTCGCCAACTGTTTTGCTTGCCTCACGCGCGGCGCGCCGAACATCGTCGAGAAATACCGACGCCGCCGCCGCAAGAAGGACGCGATCCAAATCTGTGTCCGCAGCGGCAGGACGTATCAGCATGTCGATAGTGTTCGCAACGAATTGGGTGTCGTAATCGCCGCTCGCCATCGCATCGCTCTTGGCAATCGCCCGCAGCAAATCGAGATTCGTGACGACGCCGACGATCTCGACCTCATCCAGCGACGCCTGCAAGCGACGCAGGGCCTGCTCGCGGCTCTCCCCGAAAGCAATCAGTTTCGCCAGGAGCGAATCATAATAGGGCGTGACGCTATCGCCAGCGCGAACACCCGAGTCGATGCGCACGAATGACGCTTGCTGCGGGGCTCGAAAGTGAACGATTTTGCCGACCGAAGGCATGAAGCCGCGCGCAGGGTCTTCGGCGCAGATCCGCGCCTCAATGGCGCAGCCGCTCATCCTAAGATCATTCTGCGTCAATGGAAGCGGCGCGCCACAGGCGATGCGCAACTGCCATTCGACAAGATCCTGATTCGAAACCATCTCCGTGACGGGATGTTCGACCTGCAGCCTTGTGTTCATCTCCAGAAAATAGAAATGATCATCCCCTACCAGAAATTCGACCGTTCCCGCTCCGACGTACCCCGCCGCGCGCGCCGCTCGGATCGCTGCGTCGCTCATTTGCGCGCGCAGAGACGGCGTCAGACCGGGCGCAGGGGTTTCTTCGATGATCTTCTGATGCCGGCGCTGCAAGGAGCAGTCACGCTCGAGAAAGGATATGACGCTGCCGTGCGAGTCAGCAAAAATCTGGATTTCAATGTGCTTATAGCCGGCAAAATACTTCTCGATGAACAGCGTATCGTCGCCAAAAGCGGCGCGCGCTTCACGCCGGGCGCTTTCAAGCGCTAAAGCCATTTCCTCGGGCGCTCGAACGATGCGCATGCCCCTGCCGCCGCCGCCAGCCGACGCCTTCACAAGCAAGGGAAAACCGATTGCGCGCGCCGCTTCCAATAGTCCAGCATCGTCGCCGCCGGATGAACCCGGCGCCACGGGCACGCCTGCCCGCATCATCGCGGCCTTGGCCGCGCTCTTCGAACCAAGAAGCCGCATGGCGCGTGGCGGCGGTCCAACGAAGATCAGTCCGTTCGCCGCGCAGGCTTCCGCGAAGTCTGCATTCTCGGCAAGAAATCCGTAGCCAGGATGCACCGCGTCCGACTCGGAACGCCGGGCGACTTCGATAATCTTATCGATCGAAAGATAGCTGTCGCGCGCAGGCGCCGGCCCGAGCAGATAGGCTTCATCGGCAAGTTCGACATGCAGCGCATGCGCATCGACTTCGGAATAGACTGTAACTGACGTGATCCCCAATCTTCTTGCCGTGCGCATGATACGACAAGCGATCTCCCCGCGGTTCGCGATGACGAGCTTGCGCATCATCTCAGTCGGCCGCGATCCACTTGGGCGTTCGTTTCTCAAGAAATGCGGAAAGACCTTCCTGCGCCTCCGCGCTCGATCTTCTGGCGGCGAGTCGATGCGCCGCCTCGCGCAGGAGTTCTGTATCCACCCCTTGACCGTGGCATTCAGCAAAGAAGCTTTTTACGTCGGCCTGAGCGTCCGGCGCGCCGCACAGCAAATCGGCGACGATCGCCGCATGCGCCAGGCCGACTTCCAACCTCGGCGACACGCGATGAACGAGACCCATCATCCGCGCCTCGGCGGCCGAGAATCGTTCCGCCGTCAACGCGTATCGCCGCAATTGCCGCAGGCCTATCGCGCGAATGAGAAAGGGCGCGACGATCGCCGGAAGCAGTCCGAGCCGCACCTCGTTGAGAGCGAACGACGCGTCATCGGCCGCGATGACAATATCGCAGCACGCGAGAAGACCGACGCCTCCACCGACGACGACGCCCTTCGCCAACGCGATCGTGGGCTTCGGGGACATGTCCAGCGCGTGCAACATTCTCGCGAGCGCCAAGGCGTCCTGCTCATTGGCGCTCGACGCGCTCTGCGCGATCCGGAGCATTGATCCAATATCGCCGCCCGCGCAAAAATAGTCTCCGGCGCCCTCAAGCGTGATAATGCGGACGTCGGCTCGCGCGCCCAGCTCTTCAAGCGCGTCCTTCAGAAGATCGATCAACTCGGAGTCAAGCGCATTGCGCTTGTCCGGACGGTTCAGCGTCAAGGTCGCGACGCCATTTGCGTCAACCGATTGCAGCAATGCCGTCATAAAAGAACTCACATGCGAAACAGGCCAAAGCGCGTTTCTTCGATCGGCGCCCTCAGCGCGAAAGATAGCGCGAGACTGATGATCCGTCTCGTGTCGAGTGGGTCAATGACGCCGTCGTCCCAAAGCCGTGCGCTCGAATAGAGGGGCAGGCTCTGGCGTTCATATTGTTCGCGCAACGGGCGGGCGAATTCCTCTTCCTGAGCTTGCGAAAACTCCTTCCGCTGCTTCTCCATGGCCTCGCGCTTGACGCGCGTCAGCACGCTCGCCGCCTGTTCTCCCCCCATAACGCCAATGCGCGCTCCCGGCCACATCCACAAGAATCGCGGCGAGTAAGCTCGCCCGCACATGGCGTAATTTCCTGCGCCAAAACTGCCGCCGACGATGATCGAAAGCTTGGGCACCGCAGCTGTCGCAACCGCGGTCACCATCTTCGCCCCTTCTTTGGCGACTCCCGCGCTTTCATATTTTGCGCCGACAATGAAACCCGTCGTGTTGTGCATAAAGAGCAGCGGCGTTTGGCGTCGTACGCAAAGCTCGATGAAGTGCACGCCCTTTTGCGCGCTCTCGGGAAACAACACGCCGTTGTTGGCGACGATCCCGATGGGATAACCATAGATGTGAGCGAAGCCTGTCACCAGGGATGGACCGTAGAGTTTGCGGAACTCGTCAAATTCGCTGGCGTCGACGAGGCGCGCGATCACCTCGCGTATGTCGAATTGCTTCCGCGGGTCTTGAGGCAGAAGACCGTAAATCTCCTCGGGATCGTAGAAAGGCTCGGCAGGCTTTCTAACCGGAGCCTGTATGGCCCCGGCAGGCCCGAGATTGCCCACGATATCCCGCGCGATTTGCAGCGCATGCGCGTCATTCTCGGCGCAATGATCGGCGACGCCGGACCGCCGGCAATGCACTTCGGCGCCGCCAAGCTCCTCTGCGCTCACGACCTCACCGGTCGCCGCTTTAACAAGAGGCGGTCCCGCCAAAAATATTGCGCCTTCGTTGCGCACGATGATCGTTTCGTCGCACATCGCCGGCACATAGGCGCCGCCAGCCGTGCACGAACCCATGACCACCGCAATCTGCGCAATGCCGCGCGAGGACATCGTCGCCTGATTGTAGAAAATGCGACCGAAATGATCCCTGTCGGGAAAAACGTCCTCCTGGCTCGTCAGATTGGCGCCGCCCGAGTCGACAAGATAGACGCACGGCAAGTTGTTTTGAGCGGCGATCTCCTGCGCGCGAAGATGCTTCTTTACTGTCAAAGGAAAATAGACGCCGCCTTTGACCGTGGCGTCATTGGCGACAATCATGCATTCGCGGCCGCGCACCCGCCCTATTCCGGCGACGACCCCGGCCGCTGCGACGCGGCCGTCGTACATGCCATGTGCGGCGAATGGCGCGATTTCGAGAAAAGGCGATAATGGATCAATAAGCGCGTCAATGCGCTGCCGCGCCAGCATTTTTCCGCGCGCGAGATGACGCTCGCGCGCTGCTTCATCCCCTCCGACGCGAATCTCGGCCGCAATCCGCTTCACCTCCGCGACGCGGTCAGCCATAAATTGATAATTCTTCGCGTAATCAGCGTCTTTCGAATTCACAAGGCTATCGAGGCGGGGCATATTGCTATTCCAAAGTCAGGCCGTCTCCTGATAAAGTTCGCGCCCGATCAGCATGCGGCGAATTTCGCTTGTCCCAGCGCCGATCTCATAGAGTTTAGCGTCGCGCAGCAATCTGCCTGTCGGATATTCGTTCATATAGCCGTTGCCGCCGAGGCACTGAATGGCCTCCAGCGTCATCCATGTCGCGCGCTCAGCGGCGAACAATATGGCGCTTGCCGCATCCTTTCGCGTCACGCGGCCGCGATCGCACGCCTTGGCCACCGCGTAGACATAAGCGCGCGTCGCCATGAGCGCGGTATACATGTCGGCGAGCTTGCCTTGCATGAGCTCGAACTCGCCGATCGGCTGACCGAACTGCTTGCGCTCATGCACATAGGGAAGCACGACATCCATGCAGGCCTGCATGATTCCGAGCGGGCCGCCGGCGAGCACCGCGCGCTCGTAATCCAGGCCGCTCATCAGCACATTCACGCCGCGCTCCGGCAGGCCGAGCACGTTTTCTTCCGGAACCTCGCAATCCTCAAATACGAGTTCACATGTGTTAGAGCCGCGCATGCCGAGCTTGTCGAGCTTGGCGCTTGAGGAAAAACCGGGAAAGACGCGCTCGACAATGAAGGCGGTTATACCGTGAGGTCCGGCGTCTGGATCCGTCTTGGCGTAGACGATCACCACATCAGCGTCAGGACCGTTCGTCACCCACATCTTGCTTCCGTTAAGGACATAACGATCGCCGCGTTTGAGCGCGCTGAGCCTCATGTCGGTGACGTCGGATCCGGCGCCCGGCTCCGACATCGCGAGCGCGCCGACGTGGCTGCCGGAGACAAGCTTCGGCAAATAACGCTGTTTCTGCTCCTCCGAGCCATTACGGTGAATTTGGTTAACGCAGAGATTGGAGTGGGCGCCGTAGGACAATCCGACCGACGCTGAAGCCCGGCTGATTTCCTCCATCGCGAGAACGTGTTCCACATAGCCCATTCCCGCGCCGCCGTAGCGCTCATGCACAGTCAGTCCGAGGGCGCCGAGCGCGCCGAGCTTGGGCCAAAGATCGGAAGGAAAAGCGTTTTGCGCATCGATCTGCTGCGCCCGCGGCGCAATTTCCACACCCGCGAACGTTTCGGTTGCGCTGCGCACACGGTCAGCGACGTCGCCGAGATCGAAATCGAAAGTAGGCGTCCAATGGCGCATGCCCATCTCCGATGGCGCGCGGTGATGGACCCTATATTTTCGCCGATCAGCGAAGTTTCAAGTTGCCGACAGCCGGTTGATGGCCAACGAGCCCCGGAAAGTTACTGGACGCGGCCGGGTTGGGCGTCGAGCACCTGCTGGTCGACGAAAGGGGCGAGCGTGCGGAAGTTCGCCTCGAACATTCCCACGAGCCTTTTCGCCATCCAGTCAAAATCTTCGCGTGATGACCATGTCTGAACAGGATCAAGCATTTGGTGTTGGACGCCCGGCGCCGACTCCGGCACGCACAGACCGAATGATTGGTCTATCCGGAAGCTCCCTCGCGCGAGCGAACCGTCGAGAGCGCCCTGAAGCAGCGCGCGCGTCGCCGCAATCGGCATCCGGCGTCCCTCGCCGTACTGACCGCCGGACCATCCCGTATTCATCAGCCAGCAATTCGCATCGCTGGACAAGATGAAATCGCGCAAAAGGTTCGCATATTCAGTCGGCCGCCGCGGCATGAAGGGGGCGCCGAAGCAGGCGGAGAACGTCGCCTGGGGTTCTTTGACGCCGCGCTCAGTCCCCGCGACTTTCGCGGTGTAGCCGGAGAGGAAATGATACATGGCCTGCGCTGGCGTGAGGCGTGCAATAGGCGGCAGCACGCCAAATGCGTCGCAAGTCAGCATCACGATGTTCCTCGGATGAGCTGCGCGGCGACTCGCCGAAGCATTGGGGATAAAACCGAGCGGATAAGCGATCCGCGTGTTTTCGGTCCTCGAGTCGTCATCAAAGTCGAACCTGCCCGCGCCAGGATCGTACGACACATTCTCGAGGATCGCGCCGTGACGATGCGACGCCGCATAGATATCCGGCTCCGACTGTTGCGAAAGACGAATCGCCTTCGCGTAACAGCCTCCCTCAAAATTGAAGAGGCCGCTTTCGTCCCATCCGTGCTCATCATCGCCGATAAGGCTGCGCATCGGATCGGCGGACAGAGTCGTCTTGCCCGTCCCGGATAGTCCAAAGAACACCGCCGATCCGCCTTCGCCCTCATTGACGGCGCAGTGCATCGGCAATACGCCTCTCGCAGGCAGAATATAGTTGAGATAGGTGAAGACCGATTTCTTGATCTCTCCCGCATATTGCGTGCCGCCAATGAGCACGAGACCCCTAGAGAAATTGATCGCGATGACCGTATTGGAGCGACAGCCGTGACGTGAAGGATCCGCACGGAAAGAAGGTAAATCCAGGACCGTCAGCTGCGGCTCGAAGCCGTTCGAGGCGCCCACAGCCGGAACGAATAGGTGCCGCGCAAACAGCGAGTGCCAGGCGTATTCAGTGAAAACGCGAACGTTAAGCTGGTGCGCTGGCGAAGCGCAGGCATAGAGATCTTGAGAGAAAAGGCTCGTCCGACGCGCGTGCGCCAGCATGTCCTGATGAAGCCGTTCGAACTCCTCCGGCCTCATCGACTGGTTGTTTTCCCACCAGATCGTTTGATTGGTCAGCGCGTCGCAAACGATGAATTTGTCATTAGGCGAACGGCCGGTGTGAACGCCGGTTTCAACGACGAGCCCACCCGTCGACGACGCGACTCCTTCCCCGCGGCGGAGTGCTTCGTCAAAAAGCTCGCTTGTCTCGAAATTCCGTCGCGCGTGCGTGAAGAGATCGAAGTCATTAGCCGCCGAACCCCCAACGTCCTCCGCTCGCCACATCGCCGTGTTCGCCATACTGAATTTCCCTCGCCGGTCCGCCGAATGCGACGTTAATGGCATGTGAGCGCCGGCTAAGCGTAAGCATTTCTAGGAAATAAAGCATGAATAGCCTGAATCAAGGAGCAGCGAAGCGTCTGTTCTCCTGAAGCAAACAGTGACAGGCAAACAGCGCAGCAGCTACGCCCGAGGCTGCAATCTCAGCGAGTTAAGGCGAGGCTCGAAGCTACAGCCTTATCTCGACGCGACATCGCTCGAGCTCAGCCGTTTAGACGCATTAAAGTAACGGTCTCGCGTTCGCAGAGCTTGCCGCGCCGACATCGCCGCTAGTTTAGTTCCTGTCCTTAGCGGAATCGAAGCGGAGAAAATTGATGTCAATGGTGATCAGACAGCCCATCTACCGTGAGCGCGCCGCTTTTGGCTTGATCGACGATATTGGCGGCGTTGCAACTTTGCTACTCGCCATTCTCGGATTGGCGGGCCTCTATGCGCCCCTCCTGGCCGCAATTGCGACGATTATATTCGGCGTCGCTCTGCTGGTGCAGGGAAGAGCGCTGCTGACGCTCTATACACAAGCGTCGGTCGAGGCGGCGGCGAACGCCAGCGCCTTTGCCGCAAGCATCCGTTTCGCCGTTGTGTTGCTTGGCGCCGCCGGCGCTGCTCTTGGGGTGCTCTCGCTACTCGACTTCAACTCTGCCGTGCTGACTCCAGTCGCATCGATCATGTTCGGAGCGGGACTGGTCTTGAGCAGCGTCTCCATGTGGCATCTCAATGCGATCAGACGCGCATCCGCCAAAGGCGGAGAGCGTTTGGAAGATATTGTCGCCAACCACATGGTTTTCGATTCGCTCGGCGTTCAGATCTTTGCGGGACTTGCCGCGATCATTCTCGGCGTTCTTGCTGCGTCGGGCGCGACCTATGATCTGACGTTCAACCTTGCGGCTTTGCTCATTCTCGGCTCGGCGCTCGTTCTAAAGGGAGGCAGCCTCAACGCCATACTCCTAAGCTTCATGCGCCCGGCTTGATTGCGCAGTCACAGCACACGCCGACAACTCCGGGTCCTGCAACGAGCGCAAACGCGTGATTGGGCTTGACGATGTGAATCCCACGCTATGTGGAATCTCGCGTTGTCTCGCCGTGCGGCGACATCGCAAGCGTGGAGACAATGCCATGTCCATTACCTCTCGAGATTCGGCATTTCGCGAAACGGCGGTTTATGGCGGCCTCATAGACGCAATCGGCGGTCTCGCCACCATCGTCATCGCCATTGTGGGCCTGTCCGGCGTGAACGCGCCAATGTTGGCCGCGATCGCGACGATCGTCTTTGGCGCCGCTTTGTTGATTCAAGGCGGCACGATGTTGTCAGAATACGCCCGCATCATGTTTCCGGCGGGCTCCACGGCGACCCAGGTCGAGGGATTTGGCGGCGGCAGCCTGTCCGTCGTTTTCCTCGTCGGCGTCGCCGGCATCGTTTTGGGCGTCCTTTCATTGCTCCGTATCGAACCTACCGCGCTGACCCCAATTGCCGCTATCGCGTTTGGGTCTGCGTTGGTTCTGAGCAGCAATGCGGTGTGGCAATTGCACGTGCTTGGTCAAGAGTCGCTGAGGGGCCGACCTCAGAGCGACCTTGCAAGCAGTGAAATTCTTGCGAGCGAGATGGCGTTCGGCTCGGCCGGCGTCCAAGCGCTCTCAGGTTTGGCTGTGATTGTGCTCGGCCTTCTCGCGCTGGTCGGGGTCGCAAACGCCGTGACCCTCAACCTTGTTGCGTTACTCGCTCTTGGCGCGACAATCGTTTTTACCGGCGGCAGCCTGAGCGCGACGTTGCTCAATTTTGTGCGCTCGGCTTGATCGCGCGCGGGCCGGCGCACGGTCTCCGTAATATCTTGTGACCTCCGGTTCAAATTTTGACCGGAGGTTGCTTCTTTCATCCAGTGATCTTGAGCGGCGGCGACATAGCCGCCAGCAGACTAATCGAGGCTCGGGTCCATTCCCGCCAAACTCAGCGCAAAGACGACGACGCATAACGCGAGCGCGACCGTCACTCCGACAAGCGGCGCGGCGAGGCTTGGGAGTTTTTTGAGGAAGCGCATGAACCGGGTTTGCCTGAGAATGAGCGCGATATAAATGTCGAGCCGTTAAAAGAACGTTGTTTGACCGCTGTCAAGCCGGAAATCTGCGAACCTGGCCCAAAAAGGCGGCGACCGGCGTGACCCGTTGATAAGCCAGACCTGCTCGGACCGTTATTTGCGGCGTCTGCGCCTCCAGGATTCGAAAATCCAGGAGCCGGCGAGAAGCACCAGAAGATAGACAATCGCTGCGCGAGCGACCTCCAGGAACTGATCCGCCACTGCCGGCCAGAAAAGAAACGCCAGAAGCGTGACGACGCCAGCGACGAGAGCAGCCAAAATCGCGTCGTACTGCATTGTCGCACCCCCCACTGCCGACGCGACAACCTCATGTCGGCCCGATACGCAATCAGCTATTTGGCGCATTATTTTCAATAAGAAACATCGGCTGAGGGCAGAGTTTCGACCACCGGCTTCCCGCCGTCGAGATCGTATCCGCGCCAGTCTCTAGTCAACGGAACGATTTTGGAAGCTAAACGTTAGCCTTAGCGTGGCCGGACGAGCATGCGATGGCTGCGTCGGTAAGGAGGCTAACTTGACCCAGAAATTGATCATTCTTGCGCTTGGCGCCGCCATGGCGGCCACAGCGTCCTCGGTTTTCGCCGCCGATCTCGCGGCGGCTCCTCCTCCCCCTCCGCCTCCCTACGCGGCGGTCGCTCCAAGCCCGTTCGCCCCTGTGGGCGCGATCGTCGCCCTGCCCTACAGTGTCGCGACGACGATTTTCGGGGTCTTTGCCCCGCCTCCGCCGCCGCCGATCGTCGCTGGGTACTAGGCGTCGAACCTAATTGATCGAGCGTGTCGCTCTCAGCCCGGCCAGCAATGGCCGGGCTTTTTCGTGCGGGCGGCCACCACCCGGCGTGCGCCCTGCGAAGCGACGCGCCCTCGAGCGATGTCAGGCTAGGATTTCTGAATGCGTATAGAACCCTTTGGCTTGCGCCGCCAAAGGATATTCTTAATATATTTCATGATGTTGTGCAAAAAATGCCGTGGGAGCTCCATCCCATGGCCAGTGGCTTTTCCGTGCCTCCTTCTTTGTTGCGGACGCCCCGCATTCCAGCGCAATGGCTATATTATAAATGCAATTTTTCGCATTTTATGCGAATTAGCGCATATATGCTATTGAGCCGCAGCGCGGACAAGTATATCATGTCTTCAGATTTTCACATTTATCGAGAATTTTTGTAAATGAAGCCTCCAAAACCTCCGCTGCCCAAGGGTCGGATTCTGCTCCAGCGCGTCCTCGGGGCATCTGGTGATGTGATATGCATTTCCGACGTGACCAAAACCTTGTCGGTTTCACGCATCGAAGCCGCCAAGCGCCTATCACGCTGGAGCGAACAAGGCTGGCTTAATCGCGTCGGCGCAGGCGCCTATGTTCCGGCATCCATCGATACTCTTGGGTCGGAACGTGTACTCGACGATCCCTGGGTTCTTGTGCCTGCTCTGTTTTCCCCAGCCTATGTCGCCGGCCGAACGGCCGCTGAACACTGGGATTTGACGGAGCAAATCTTTAAAGACACCGTCGTCATCACTGGCCAAGCGGTTCGTTCTCGTACCCAGATTCGGCAAGGTTTCGAATTTACGCTGAAGCATCAAAATCCTGAGAAATTCTTTGGCACGAAGCCCGTGTGGCGTCACCACACGAAAGTTCTGATTTCAGATCTTCATCGCACGATTATCGATATGCTTGATGATCCATTGCTTGGCGGCGGAATCCAGCACGTTATCGATTGCTTGAACACATATTTCAAACGAAACGACCGCAACGATCTGAAGCTGATCGCGTATGCCGACCGCCTTGGCAATGGCGCTGTTTTCAAACGCCTCGGATTCATCGCTGAAAAACGTGCTGACGTTCATCAACTCTTGGAACAGTGCCGTGCCAGATTGACATCCGGCAACGCCAAGATTGATCCCGCCCTGGACTGCAAACAACTCATTTCGAGATGGAGGCTGCTTGTCCCTACTGCTTGGGCTCGAGCAGAGATAACATGATTGACCGGCGCGAAATTCTCGACATCGCAGCACAAACCGGCCTTAATCCACATATCATTGAGAAGGATTATGTTCTCGGCTGGATTCTCGCCGGCATTTACGACCATGAGGAACTTACTGACAACTGGATATTCAAGGGGGGAACGTGCCTCAAAAAATGTTTCTTTGAAACCTATCGATTCTCAGAAGACCTCGACTTTACCCTTCGTAACGAAGCACATCTCAATTCCGACTTTCTCAAGCGAATCTTCAGTGAAATAGGCGCATGGGTCTATGACGAAACCGGAATCGAAATTCCCACTGATCAACAGGAATTCGACGTATACAAGAATCCACGAGGAAAGCTCTCGTGCCAAGGCAAGATCAGCTACAAAGGTCCAGTTTCACCAACCCGCCCACTCCCTCGGATCAAGCTCGATTTGACGGCCGACGAACGCATCGTCCTGCCGCCAGAAACAGTCGAGATATTTCATCCGTACAGCGACGCCCCCGCAGACGGTATCGAGGTTCTTGCCTACGATTACGTCGAAGCCTTCGCCGAAAAATTTCGTGCGTTAGCGGAACGCACAAGACCGCGGGACCTTTACGATGTTGTCAATCTTTATCGCAACACCGATGCCCGCCCAGAGCAACAGCATTTCGTTGCTGTTTTAAGAGAAAAGTGCGCATTCAAAAATATTGACTTACCCCAACTTACCGCCATCGAACCGCAGCGCGACACGGTCCAGGCAGGCTGGAACAGCATGCTTGACCACCAGCTTCCGGCGCTACTACCGATTGATTCTTTTTGGAGCGCACTACCCGAGATTTTCGCATGGCTTCACGGTCAAGCCATCGAGCAAATTCTTCCGTCGATGCCCCTTATGGGCGCGAGTGAAGAAGTCATACGTGAGCGCATAATTGGGTTTCCCGCCGGCTCTCGCGGCCACTCATTCATTGAAATGATCAGATTTGCCGCCGCCAACCGACTACTCGTTAATATCGATTATCGAGACCAGAGAGGAAATCGATCCACGCGCGCCATTGAGGCCTATTCACTACGGCGCTCCAGGGCGGGCGACATATTGTTGATGGCAGTCCGCGCCGAAGACGGGCAACCCCGCAGCTACCGCGTCGACAGCATTCTCGGAGTTACGTCCACTCAGACTTCCTTTGTTCCGCGCTATCCCATCGAGTTGACCCCTTTCGGTCCGCAATCGATCCCACAAAAATCGCAGTCGGCCCCCAGCGCGTCTGTCGGGAAAATCACCCGCAGGCGCTCACGCCAAAAAGAAAGCGGGCCTCGATACGTCTTCCGATGCACGGCTTGCGGCAAGCTTTTTGAGCGCAAAACATATGATGGCTCGCTGAACCCGCACAAGAATCGAGCTGGTTATCAGTGCTACGGCACTTACGGAACATATGTTCGGACAAAATACTGACGTTCATAAGCTGAAGGTCGTAGGTTCAAACCTCGTCCTAGCAACCCATTTCGATCAGCCACACTGAGACCTATGGATCACGAGAGAACCTACCCTACTCCTTGACTGTTGGGCGGACACCAAACAATGCGTCCCCGGCGTGAACAGCCGATCTCCGCGCGGCGCAGCTTTATCAGCTTGCCGCTTCGCCGAAAGCTCTTCGACATACGTTCGGCACTCACGCCATCCCATCGGGCGTGCCGCCGCCTCTCGTTCAGAAATGGCTGGGGGACCTGGATTCGAACCAAGATTAACGGAGTCAGAGTCCGCTGTTCTACCGTTGAACTATCCCCCAACGGCGCAGCGCAAGGCCTGCGAACGGCTGGTGACTTAGAGAGCGCCGCGGACGGTGTCAACCGGCGGCCAACAGGCCCCACTCCGTCCTCTACCTCTAGGAAACGCCTTGCGAGCCGCGCGACGATCCTGCAAAAAGGAAATTTACGCCAGCCTCATGGCGTTAGGGCAATCGTCGCTCCGCTTTCGGCGATGCGACGCGAGTCGAGACGGAGCGGCTTCGCGGAATGGATCGAGTGAGGGAATCCGGTCTACCCTCAACGGCGGCGGCGCAGGCTGCGCCCGAGTTACAGGTCGAGCACGGCGTCGCGCCCAGCTCGCTCGACTCGCGCCACACCTATGCCGCGCTCGACCTTGGCACCAATAACTGCCGGCTTCTGGTCGCGCGCCCCGAACGTCGGCCACGGCGGCGCAACAATGACTCGCTGCGCATCGTCGACGCTTTTTCACGCATCGTTCGGCTGGGAGAGGGCCTCGGAAGGGCGGGCCGGATCAGCGAGGAGGCGATCGAGCGCACCATCGCCGCGCTTGAAATCTGCCGTGAAAAAATGGAAGCGCGCGGCGTCACCCGCGCCAGGCTCGTCGCCACCCAGGCTTGCCGCAGCGCGGCGAATGGCGACGAATTCATCGAGCGCGTGCGCGAACGCACCGGGCTGCGGCTCGAGATCATCGACCGCGAGACCGAGGCGCGCTTCGCCGCCCGCGGATGCGGTTCGCTCGCCGATCCGGCCGCGGAAAGCGTGTTGCTCTTCGATATCGGCGGCGGGTCCACCGAGCTCGTTTGGCTGACGCGCGAACGGGGCGACCACAACGGCGCCTACGCGTTCCGCGCCTGGACATCGCTCGAACTCGGCGTCGTGACGCTCGCTGAGCATTTTGGCGGACGCAGCGTCTCTGCCGAGACCTTCGCCGCCATGGCGCAGCAGGCGCGAGAGCTGCTCGCGCCCTTCGCGGGGCGGATGGCCGCGGAGCGTCGCTGTCCGCGCTTCCATCTCCTCGGCACTTCGGGAACGGTCACGACTCTCGCCGGCGTTCATCTGGGCCTCGAACGCTATGACCGCTGGCGCGTCGACGGCCTGTGGATGAGCGACGAGGACGCGACGCGAGCAATCATGCGGTTGCGCGACATGGATTTCGAGGAGCGCGTCGCCAACGGCTGCATCGGACCGCAGCGCGCCGATCTCGTCCTCGCCGGCTGCGCCATTTTTGACGCCATTCGCGCCCTTTTTCCTGCCCAGCGGACGCGCATCGCTGACCGAGGCTTGCGGGAAGGCATGCTGCTCGAGCTGATGGAAGCCGACGGCGCGCTGATGCGCCGCGTCTAACCCCGCTCGACGGCGGGCGCGCAGATGGGCAGAATTGTCTAGGTTAAGTATGGGCGCCAGGGGAACGGCGATGAGCGACGCATTTCAAGAGGCGCGCGAAAGCGGCCATTGCGACGAGACGCAGCGATGAGCCCACACGGACTCTATCGGCCCTGCGTCGGCGTTCTGTTGCTCAATGCGCAGGGACACGCCTTTATTGGCCGGCGGCGCGCCAAGGGCGCCCACGACCAGACCCGACCGCCGTACCTGTGGCAGATGCCGCAAGGAGGCATCGACGAGGGCGAGACGCCCTACGAGGCGGCCCTTCGCGAGCTTTATGAAGAGACCAATGTCTCGAGCGTAGCCCTGCTCGCCGAAGCCCCGGACTGGCTTTGTTATGATTTGCCCAAAGGTTCGAATAACCGCTGGAGCGGCAAATATGTCGGCCAGATCCAACGCTGGTTCGCGCTGCGCTTCACTGGCGACGAGAGCGAGATCGACATTCACGCGCCAGGCGGCGGCGCGCATAAGCCGGAATTCGACGCCTGGCGCTGGGAGGAGCTTTCTGCGCTTCCGGAACTCATCGTGCCGTTCAAGCGCACTGTCTACGAGCAAGTGGTGAGGGAATTCGCGCGCTTCGCAGCTGCGGAGGCCTAGAGCGCTTCCCGATCACATGGAATCATGTGATCAATAAGGAATCGCTCAAGATCAAAACGTTGGAGCAGGTTCTCATCGAAAAAGTCTGTCAACTTTTTCGGAACCTGCTCTAAGCCGACCGCAGCAACCGCGCGGCGAAGAAGCCGTCGATTCCGGCAAGGCGCGAATCTTCATTCGGCCAGTAATGCGGAAATGTGCGCAGATCGCCGTCGCTATTGATAAACTCCTCAGAAACGCCCTCGGCTGGATCAATCGGCATGCGCCGGAAATCCGGATTGCGGCGCAAGAACGCGGCGATCTGCTGTTCGCCTTCCTCGGGCTCCAACGAGCAGGTGCAATAGACGAGACGGCCGCCGGCGCGCGTGAGTAGAGCCGCGCGATTGAGCAGCTTTGTCTGCAAGGCCGCGAGCGTTTCGATGTCGCCCGGCTTCTTGGTCCAGGGCACGTCAGGATGGCGCCGGATCGTGCCCGTCGCCGAACAGGGGGCATCGATTAAGATCGCGTCGAAAGGCTGCGCCTGATAGGCGGCGGCGTCGCCGACAGCGACTTCGGCATGCAATTGCAACCGCGCGAGATTGGCGGCGAGGAGCTTCAGGCGCTCCGCCGAACGGTCGAGCGCGACCACATGCGCCCGAGCGAGCGCCATTTGCGCCGTCTTGCCGCCCGGCGCAGCGCACATGTCGAGCACGCGCTCGTCACCGCGAGGCGCGAGCAGGCGCGCCGGCAAAGCGGCGGCGGCGTCCTGCACCCACCATTCGCCCTCGCTGTAACCAGGAAGCTCGCTGATCGGCGTCCGCGCGCGCAGCCGCACCGAGCCTGTCGGCAGCACGACGCCGTCGAGCCGCTTCGCCCAATTCTCTGGATCGTCTTTCACTGAAACGTCGAGAGGCGGCTCCAGCATGTGCATCGCCGAGATGGCGCGCGCTGTTTCTTCGCCGTAATGTTTGCGCCAACGCTGCATGAGCCAGGTGGGCGCGTCATATTCGCCGCTTGCCGCAATCTCCAAGAATTCGTCGCGGCGTCGCACGAGATTGCGCAGCACGCCATTAACGAGACCGCTGAAGGCGGCGGTCTTCGGTTCAAGCCGCGCGGCGCGCACGGCAAGATCAACGGCGGCATGATCGGCGGCGTCGAGAAACAGGATTTGCGCGGCTGCGCCGATCAGCGAATGCTCGAGGCGCGCAGCCTGGCGAGGCAGCCCTTTTTCGAGGAGTTCGCCGAGCGCGTAGCGAATGACGCCAAGGCGCCGCAGCGCGACCGTGACGATCGAGCGCGTGAGCGCTACGTCGCGGGCGTCGAGTCCGGACAAGCGCGAAGGAACGGCGTTCGCGGCGAAACATTCGTCAAGACGGTGGCCGCCCTGCACAATGTCGCCGATGATGTTGGCTGCCGCGAGACGCGTCGGCAATCCCGGGATCTTCGCCGCTTCGGCCTCCCGCACCGCTTCGGCAGGCACGAAGCCTTGCCGCGACGCTTGACGCGCCGGCGCACGCGCCGATTTGGTCCGAGCGGAATATGTTCTACTATCGCTATTCGCCAAACGGCTTCTCCCTTAGCGAATCATAGCACAATAGACGTTACGGCGTGCGACGAATGCAGAGAGGGCCGGCCGTGTCGAAAACAGACAATCCATTAAGATCGAGAGACCGGCGCGCTGAGCTGCCGCCAGCCGCGCGACGCGCATTGGCCGAAGCCGAGGCGAGGCGCCGTGAGGGCGCGAAACGTCCTGCGCCGCCCGAAGAAATCGGCGGCCGCGACGGACCGGATCCCGCGCGCTACGGCGACTGGGAAGTTAAAGGAATCGCGAGCGATTTTTAATCTGCTGCGCAGCCGCCCGTTCTGGAGATCGTCCGAAATGAAAAAAACACGTGCATGTTGCGGACTGCTTATTTGTCTGATGCTCTGCGCCGCGCGTCTCGGACCGGCGCAAGCGCAGAGCCTCGATCTCGCGTCGAGCAAGGTCGTCGACCTCAGCCACGCTTTCAACGCCGAGACGATCTATTGGCCGACCTCGCCGTCTGGTTTTGAACTGACGGTTCTGCACAAGGGACCGACGAAGGCGGGGTTCTTCTATTTCGCCAACGCCTTTTGTTCGCCCGAGCACGGCGGCACGCATCTCGACGCGCCGATGCATTTCGCCGAAGGCCGCTGGACAAATTCCGAAATTCCCGTCGAACGCTTCGTGGGGCCGGCGATCGTGATCGACATCGCCGCCAAGGCCGAAGCGAATCCAGACTATGTGTTGACAGTCGAGGACATCGCCGCCTGGGAGGCGGCGCATGGCCGCATTCCCGAAAAAGCCATCGTTCTGCTGCGAACCGGCTGGAGTTCGCGCTGGCCCGACAAAAAGGCCTATCTTGGCGACGACACGCCGGGCGACGCGACCCATCTCCATTTCCCGTCTTTCGGTCCGGATGCGGCCGCTTGGCTTGCGAAAGAGCGCCATCCCAATCTCATCGGCGTCGACACGGCGAGCGTCGATAACGGTCCGTCGCCGGAAAATCTGGTGCATCGGATCATCGGCGCCGCCAATATCGGGGGCCTTGAAAATCTCACCAACCTCGATCGGCTGCCGCCGACAGGCGCCGTCGTCATCGCCCTGCCGATGAAGATTGAAAAGGGCTCTGGCGGCCCCGCGCGCATCATCGCTCTGACGCCGCGTTAAGCGCAGCTCATCCCAGGCCCTTCGCGCGCAGGAAGGCGAGCGCGCGCGACCAGGCGTCCTTTGCGGCGTCCGCCCGATAGCTCTCGCGATAGTCGGCAAAGAACGCGTGCGGCGCGCCGTCATAGACGATGATCTCGGCTGGCGCGTGCGCCCGCTTGAGACGCTCGCGCATAGCCTCAATCACGTCAGCAGGAATGCTCGGATCGGCGCCGCCATATAGCCCCAGCGTCGGCGTTTTGATCTCCATGGCCACGTCGATCGGCCAGCGCGGCTGCGCCGGCGTATGCGGCCCATCGAGGCGCCCATACCAGGGAATGCAGGCGAGAAGCTTCGGATTGTGGGCTGCATAGAGCCAGGCGATGCGCCCGCCCCAGCAAAATCCGGTGATCGCCGCGCGCGCTGCGTCGCCGCCTCTCGTCGCGGCGCAGGCGAGCGCTTCGTCGAATGTCGCCATCGTCTCAGAATCGGGAACCTTGGCGACGATGGCGCGAATGGCCTCTATGTCCGGCGCCTTCTGCGGGTCGCCGTAGCGAATGAGGAAGTCGGGCGCGATGGCGATGAATCCGAGCTTGGCGAAGCGCCGCACGACGTCGCGAATATGCTCGTGCAGCCCAAAAATTTCCTGCGCGACGAGAATGATCGGGAGCTCGGCGCCGCTTTGGGGGCGGGCAAAATAGGCCGGGGCGCCGTTCGGCAGCTTCGTCGCGCCCGCCTCCAGGCCATCCGCGTCCGTCACGATGGCGTTTGGCGAAGGCGCGCCCGCCGCCTGCGCAAACCGGGCCGGGTTGGCTAAAGACGATGACATGCGGCCTCCAGAAAAGCTGAGGTTGGAGATTAGCTATAAAAGACACGGGCCATGTCCAGCGGATCTTCGGCCTTTCGCGGTGAGGGTCTAATGGCGAATAATGCCAAGGCCCTGGAACTCGCCGTCGCCAATATTGCGCCGCCATAGCGACTTCTCATTGCCGGCAAAAGCGCGTATATCGCCGCACCGTATCGGCGACCCCGCCGAAGGAGAGGTATCCTTGCTCCTACCCGTGCTCGTCCTGAGCGGGCGCCCTCTTGCGACAGCGTCGACAAGAGGCGCGTCGGGTCCCATTAAGGGAAATATCCTATGACCCAGCGATCCGACGCCGGTCCCGCCCCGGGCGGCGATGGGACGCAAGTTCACGCGCATGTCGGAGACGAACGTGCGCGCGGCGGCGTGATTGGGCTCATCATTGGCTCGATCGGCGTCGTATACGGCGACATAGGCACGAGCCCGCTGTATGCGCTACGTGAATCGCTCGCGCACAGCGTGAAGGCGGACGTCGTCACTGAAGAAGCGGTTATCGGCGCTATTTCGCTGTTGATATTCGCACTGCTATTCACCGTGACAATTAAATACGTCGTCTTCCTCATGCGCGCCGACAACCGGGGAGAAGGCGGCATCCTTTCCTTGATGGCGCTCGCACAATCCGCGCTTGGCGGAGGTTCTGCGCCTGTCTTTTTGCTCGGCGTCGCGGGCGCTGCGCTGTTTTCTGGCGACGCTATTATCACGCCGGCGATTTCCGTCATGTCGGCGATCGAGGGCTTGGAGCTCGTCACGCATCGCTTCAGCGAATTCGTGTTGCCGATTACCATCTTCATCCTGGTCACGCTGTTTTGGGCGCAAAGCCACGGAACGGCGCGCGTCGCTGCGCTTTTTGGCCCGATCATGATTATTTTTTTCCTCAGTATCGCGGTGCTTGGCGCTTCGCACATCGCCGATGCGCCGCAAGTGCTGACCGCCTTCGACCCTCGCGCGGGCGTCCGCTTTCTTGTCAGTCACGGATGGCTGGGATTTGCGGTGCTTGGATCGGTCTTCCTGGGCGTGACCGGCGCCGAGGCGCTCTATGCAGATATGGGCCATTTCGGCCGCTTTCCGATCCGCTTCGCTTGGCTCTCTTTCGTGCTGCCGGCGCTATTACTAAATTATCTTGGTCAAGGCGCTCTGATACTTTCCCGTCCGGAGACGATCGACAATCCTTTCTTTCACATGGCTCCGGATTGGGGATTATTGCCGCTCGTTATCTTATCGACGCTCGCCACAGTCATTGCGAGTCAGGCGGTGATTACAGGCGCTTTCTCGATTGTTAGGCAAGCGATCCAACTTGGACTTCTCCCTCGTCTGGAGATAACGCACACCTCCGCCTCTCAAGAAGGGCAAATCTACATCGGCCGCATTAACCGGCTATTGCTTATCGGCGTTTTGTTGCTCGTCGTCGCCTTCAAAAGCTCTTCCGCCTTGGCGTCCGCATATGGCATCGCGGTCACCGGCACCATGGTGGTCACGACTGGGCTCGCCTTTGTCGTCGTGTGGAGGAAATGGGATTGGCCTCTATGGGCTGCGTTGCTACTCATTTCAGCGTTCCTCGTCGTCGACCTGGCGTTTCTTGCGGCGAACCTTATGAAGGTCAAAGACGGGGGTTGGGTGCCGCTGGCGCTTGGCGGTTGCGCCATGATCGTCATGTGGACCTGGACACGCGGCACGCGGCTTCTCGCGGAAAAGACACATCGCGACTCGATACCGCTCAGGGAGTTGATCGCGATGTTGGAGAAGTCGAAACCGACGCGCGTGCCCGGCACAGCGGTCTTTCTAACCAGTGATCCGGCCGTCGCGCCCGCCGCGTTATTGCACAATATCAAGCACAACAAAGTTCTGCACGAGCGGGTGCTGGTGATCTGCGTGATGACCGAAGACCGGCCGCGCGTCTCGCCGGAAAAGCGCTTTGAAATCGAGAGGCTCTCGAACGATTTCTACCGCGCCACGCTCCACTATGGCTTCATGGAAAGTCCGCGCGTCCCGGCGGCGCTCGCCGCCATGCGCAAGACCGGGTTCAAATACGACATCATGACCACGAGCTTCTTCCTGGGAAGGCGTTCGATCAAGGAGAGCGCTTCCTCGGAAATGCCGGCGTGGCAAGACAAGCTCTATGTCGCGCTGACCCGCCAGGCCGCCAACGCCACGGACTTCTTCTCGATCCCCTCTGATCGCGTCGTGGAATTGGGGGCGCAGGTGACGATTTAACGCGTGCGAAAACAGTGGACGGGACGGCGCCCAGGCACTAAGCAACGGCGGCCTGTTTAGCCTCTATGAAACCCAAAGCGGTCGAACGCGGCCGGTGGCTTTCGGCCCCATTGCTCCGCCTTGCCAAGGACCACTGTCGCTTATGCCCACGCGCATCGATGATCGCTTCGCCGCTCTCAGGAAGGAAGGGCGCGCCGCTCTCGTGACTTTCGTCATGGCCGGCGACCCGGATCTCACGACGTCGCTCGACATTTTGAAGGGCCTTCCCAGCGCCGGGGCGGACGTGATCGAAGTCGGCATGCCTTTCACCGACCCTATGGCGGACGGGCCGGCGATCCAGGCGGCGGGGCTGCGAGCGCTGAAGGCCGGAACCACGCTCAAAAAGACCCTGAGGCTCGTCGCCGACTTCCGCGCCGGAGACGACGCCACCCCCATCGTCCTGATGGGCTACTACAATCCGATCTATGTTTACGGCGTCGACGCCTTCCTGCGCGACGCCCGGGCCGCCGGCGTGGATGGCCTCATCGTCGTGGATCTGCCGCCGGAAGAGGATGCCGAGCTCTGCGTCCCAGCCCGCGACGCCGGGCTGAACTTTATTCGACTTGCAACGCCGACGACCGACGACAAGCGGCTTCCTAAAGTGCTCCAAAATACAAGCGGCTTCGTCTATTATGTCTCGCTCACCGGCATCACCGGCGCAGCGCTCGCCGACTATGCCGGCGTGAGCCAGGCGGTCGCTCGCATCAAACGGCATACGGGACTGCCGATCGCCGTCGGTTTCGGCGTCAAGAATGCGGAAAACGCCGCCGAGATCGCCCGCAACGCCGACGGCGTCGTGGTCGGGACGGCGCTGGTCGAAGCGCTGAACGCCTCACTCGACGCGGAAGGCCACGCCGGTCCTTCGAGCGTCAGCGTCGTGACTGGCCTCGTCGCTTCGATCGCCGAAGGCGTGCGGGATGCGCGACCCAAGCGCGGCGTGTTGAGCTGGTTGACGAGGCTCGTGTCATGAACTGGTATTCGAACGTCGTCCCGCCGAAGATCAAGGCGCTGATCAAGCGCGAAGCGCCCGAGAATCTCTGGGTGAAATGCCCCGAGAGCGGTCAGCTCGTCTTCCATAAGGATATCGAAGCCAATCTCTATGTCGTGCCCGGCTCGGGCTACCACATGCGTTGTCCGGTCGAGACGCGGCTCGCCAATCTCTTCGACGACGGCCAGTGCGAATTGCTTCCGACGCCGGAAGCGCCGCTCGATCCGCTGAAGTTCCGTGACATCAAGCGCTATGTCGACAAGTTGAAAGAATACCGGACGAAGACTGGAATGGCGGACGCCGTCACTCTCGCCTTCGGAAATCTCGAAGGGTCTTCCGTCACCGTCGCCGTTCAGGATTTCGAATTCTTAGGCGGGTCGCTTGGCATGGCGGCCGGCGAGGCGATCATCGCGGGCTGTGAACATGCGCTCGCCAGGCGCACGCCATTCGTGATCTTCACGGCCTCGGGCGGCGCGCGCATGCAGGAGGGAATGTTCTCGCTCATGCAGATGCCGCGCACGACGATCGCCGTGCAGCGCCTGCGCGACGCGCGCCTGCCTTATATCGTCGTATTGACCAATCCTACGACGGGCGGCGTCACCGCATCCTACGCCATGCTTGGCGACGTGCAGATCGCCGAGCCCGGCGCGATCATCGGCTTCGCTGGCGCCCGCGTCATCGAGCAGACAATCCGGGAGAAGCTTCCCGAAGGATTCCAGCGCGCCGAATATTTGCGCGATCACGGCATGGTCGACATGGTCGTGCCGCGCCAGGAGATGCGCGAGACTCTGGCGCGCCTGTGCGGTTTGCTGACCAAGTCGCCGCCGCGGCGCGCCGCCGCCTGACATCGCGAGGCGCGGCCGCAATGGATCAGCACGACGCGATCCTGTCGCGACTGCTTACGCTCCATCCAAAGAAGATCGATCTGTCGCTCGGGCGCACGGAGCGGCTGCTCGCAGCTCTGGGACGTCCCGATCTCCGGCTGCCGCCGATCATTCACGTCGCGGGCACCAACGGCAAAGGCTCGACCATCGCGTTTTTGCGCGCGATGCTCGAAGCCGCCGGCCAGCGCGTGCACGTCTACACGTCCCCTCATCTGCTGCGCTTCAACGAACGTATCCGTCTAGGCGCCGACGGCGGCGGTAAGCTTGTCGACGATGAGCGTCTGAACGCTGCGCTTGAGCGTTGTGAACAGGCGAATGCCGGACAGCCGATCACCTTCTTCGAGATCACCACGGCGGCGGCTTTTTCGCTCTTCGCCGAAACGCCGGCCGACTGGCTGCTGCTCGAAACAGGTCTCGGGGGGCGTTATGACGCGACGAACGTCATCTCTCAGCCCAAATGCGCGATCATTACCTCGATCTCGCTCGATCATCTCGAATTCCTCGGCGATACGGTTGAAAAGATCGCTCACGAGAAGGCGGGCATCCTGAAGAAGGGCGCGCCGGCCATCATCGGGTTCCAGTCGGAGCCCGTGGCTAGGGCGATCGAGAGAGAGGCGCGACGCGTCGGCGCGCCGCTGATCGTCGCCGGGCGCGACTTCGACATTTCCAATGAGAACGGCCGCCTCGTCTATGAGGACGAACACGGTCTGCTCGATCTGCCGCTGCCTCGGCTCGCTGGACGCCACCAGCATGAAAACGCCGCCGGCGCCATCGCCGCCCTGCGCGCCGTCGCGCTGGAGATTCCGAACTCGGCGATCGAAGCTGGGCTGACGCGCGCCGAATGGCCGGCGCGACTGCAGCGCCTCACACAAGGCCACATTGTCGATCTCGCGCCGTCCGGGTCCGAGGTCTGGCTCGACGGCGGCCATAATGAAGACGGGGGACGCGTGTTGGCCGAGGCAATGGCCGAGTTCCACGACAAGTCGCCGCGTCCGCTGGCGCTGATCTGCGGCGCGCAGACGACCAAGGACATTCGCGCGCTGCTCAAGCATTTCGTGGGGCTCGCGCGCGAGGTCGTCGCCGTGCCGGTCGAAGGAGAACATAAGAGCTGGCCGCCGGATGAGGTTGCGAGCCTCGCCAGGGCGGAGGGCATCCCCGGCGCGGCGGCGGATGGCGTTGAGGAAGCGCTGAAGCTCCTTTCGACGCGCAGCTTCGACGCGCCGCCGCGCGTGCTCATCGCAGGCTCGCTCTATCTCGCCGCCTCGGTGCTGGCCGCCAACGGTTCAGTCATCGACTAGGCGGGATCTTGGCCGAGCAGATTTCCGGCGTCCGTAATAGTGTATATGAACGAGCGCGGAGATCGTCATTTCCCCGGAGCTTGAGTTTATGACCCTGATGTTGGCCAGCGTTCTTTCGCACGAAGAGGCGGAGATCGCCCTGTCGCGCGGCGCCGACATCATCGACTGCAAAGCGCCTTCGCGCGGCGCTCTCGGCGCTCTGCCGCTCGACTCGGTCACGGAGATCGTCGCCTTTGTCGACGGCCGCCGGCCGGTGAGCGCAGTGGTGGAGCTGCCGCACGACGTCTCGCATGCGCTGCGCGCTTTTGAAGAGGTGGTCGCCGCAGGCGTCGATTATGTGAAATTCGCCCTGCCGGCGACGCCCGACGCCGTCGAGATCATCGATGCGCTGGCGCCGCTAACGGCGAAAACCAGACTCGTCGCCGTGCTCTTCGCCGATCTCGGCCCCGAGTTCGACATTCTCGAGCCGCTGGCGGGGGCCGGCTTTCATGGCGCGATGCTCGATACCGCGCATAAGGGCAAAGGCCGACTGCTCGACTATATGAGCGTCAGGGCGCTCTCCGAATTCGTCGCGCGCTGCCGCAATCTCGGGCTCGCTTCGGGCCTCGCCGGCTCGCTCGAGCCTCCAGACGTGCCGCGCCTGCTTGTCACCGGCGCGGATGTGCTCGGTTTTCGCGGCGCGCTCTGCGCGCATGGCGACCGTCGGGCCGCTATCGACGCTCGCGCCACGACTCTGATCCGCGACCTGATACCTGCTGCGAGCGGCGTCCATGTCGCATTTCACGCCGAATGGGCGTTCCTGGGCCGCGGCTATATTGAACCTCCAGGGGCAAACGACACCGATTCCGTATTCCTTAAAGATTACATCGCGCCCGTGGAGATCGGCGCCTATGCCCATGAACACGGCCATACGCAGCGCGTGCGTTTCAATGTCGAAGCGGAAGTGACTCGCGTCAATGGGTCCGACGACATGCGCTCGATCTTTTCCTACGATGTGATCATGGACGCGATAAAGATGATTCTCGCCGGCGGACATATCGAGCTAGTCGAAACGATCGCCGAGCGCCTCGCCGAGAGCGTGTTGTTGCATGAGCGCGTGCGCGCGGTCACAGTGCAGGTTGAAAAACTTGACGTCGCGCCAGGCGCTGTCGGCGTGAGGATACGGCGCGCCCGCGCTCATGAGGAGGCGCGCCGCATACAGCCAGCGCCGATGCGCATCGATGCCGTCAAATAGCGCGCCTCTCGTCGTCAAATTCGGCGGCAGTCTACATGCTTCGCCGGCGCTCGCCGACTGGCTTGCGGCGCTGAAGCGCTATCCCCGGCCGCTGACGATCGTTCCCGGCGGCGGACCTTTCGCCGACGCTGTGCGCGCCGCCCAACCGGCAATGCGCTACGACGAGAAAACCGCGCACGCCATGGCGGTTCTCGCAATGGAACAATATGCGCTTGCGCTCGCGAGCCGCGACTTGGCGCTGGAGCTCGCCGCCTCTGGTGAAGCCATCAAAGCAGCGCATACTCAAGGACGTATCGCGCTTTGGCGTCCGAGCGCTATGGTCGCCGCGGCCGACGACATTGCGCCCTGCTGGGACGTCACCTCCGATAGTCTCGCCGCCTGGCTTGCAAAAAAAACCGGCGCCCGGGCGCTCGTTCTCATCAAGAGCGTCGATGTCGGCGACGGCGCCTTGCTGAGCGAGATTATAGGCAAGGGCATTGTCGATCCGGCGCTTCCGGATTATCTCGATGAAACGCCGCTCTTCATCGCCGGCCCCTCGTCTCTCCCGCGCGCCACGGCGCTTCTTGCCGACGGCGTTCAGCCGGGCGCAACCATCGCAACTTTTCCAACGCGGAAGTCCGCCTAATGACCAAAAAGAAAGTCGTCACGCCGCGCTGGGGCTGGGCGCTCACCGGGTCGGGACATTTCTTCACCGAATGTCTCGACATGATCCGCACGCTTGATCACGTCGATCTCTTCGTCAGCAAGGCGGCGGCCGAAGTCGTGCGCATGTATAAGCACGATCTGGCGCTGCCGGAGAACGTGCGCATCTTCAAGGACACGACGGCGAGCGCCGCGCCGGTCGGGAATTTCTATTACAATTTTTACCACACGCTGGTTCTCGCGCCCGCGACGTCGAACACGGTGGCGAAATGCGTCGTCGGCATTTCCGACAATCTTGCGACGAATGTCTTCGCGCAGGCCGGCAAATGTCGTGTGCCGACGATTGTCTTCGCCTGCGACACCGCGCCCGAACTCGAAACGCGCGCGCCCAAGGGCATGGTGATGGTCTATCCGCGCCGCATCGATTTGCAGAACACCGATGCGCTCAAATCCTTCGAAGCGACGCAGGTCGTGGAAAGCCTCGCGGCGCTGCAGGAGGCGGTGGAGCGCCGCCGCCGCGAGGTCGAGCCGCAACCCTAACGAAAGCTCCGCATGAGCGAGCGCCTGCTGTTTCTCACCGGCCACCTCGCTTTGCCGCGATTGGAACGCATGGTCGCGAGTTTCGGCGAAACGGCGCAGGACTGGCGCATTCACGATATCGGCGTGAAAGTCGCGGCGCTGATGACCCAGGAGATTATTCAGCGGCGGCTGCCGCGGCCCGTGGAGGCCGACCGCGTGATACTGCCCGGTCGCTGTCGCGCCGATCTCTCCGCGCTGACCAAGGACTTCGGCGTTTCATTCGAACGCGGACCGGAAGAGATTGCGGATCTACCCGCCTATTTGGGACGCGGCGGCATGAAGCCAGATCTATCGCGCTACGATATGCAGATCTTCGCCGAGATCGTCGACGCGTCAAAAATGAGCGTCGCGGATATCTTGGTCAAAGCGCGCGAACTCGTCGCCGCCGGCGCCGACGTTATCGATCTCGGCTGTCTGCCGGATACGCCTTTTGCGCATCTTGAAGAAACGATCGAGGCGCTCAAGGCGAATGGTCTGAAGGTGAGCGTCGACTCGGCCAATGCGGCCGAGCTTGAACGGGCAGCCAAGGCCGGCGTCGATCATCTCTTGAGTCTCGACGAAGAAACGCTTTCGATTCTTCCCCCCAAATCTCCCATCGTTCCGATTTTGACGCCTCGACCGCACGGCGATCTTGATTCGCTGCAGCGCGCGGCCCGGCGCGCTCGCGAACGCGGGATCAGCGCCATTCTCGATCCTATCCTCGATCCTATTCATTTTGGCTTCGCGGCCTCTATCGTCCGGTACATAGAACTGCGCGCCCGCGAACCTGACGCCGAGATCATGATGGGCACCGGCAATCTCACGGAACTCACCGACGCCGACTCGGCCGGCGTGACCGCTGCGATGCTCGGCATATGCTCCGAGCTCGATATCCGGCATCTGCTCACAGTGCAGGTTTCGCCACATACGCGGCGGACTTTGCAGGAGCACGACGCGGCGAGGCGGCTGATGTTTGCGGCGCACGCCGACCGCGCTTTGCCCAAAGGCTACAGCGACGCCCTTCTACAAATACATGACCGCAAACCATACGCCGCGACGCCAGAAGAGATCGCCGAGCTTGCGCGCGAACTGCGGGATACTAATTTCCGCATAGAGACGACCCAAGACGGCGTGCACATCTACGCCAAGGGGTTTCACCACGTCGCGGCTGACGCAATGGCGCTCTTTCCGCATCTTGCCGTCGAACATGACGGCGCGCACGCCTTTTACCTTGGCGCAGAATTGATGAAAGCCGAGATCGCCTACAAGCTCGGCAAGCGCTATCGTCAGGACGAACCGCTCGACTTCGGAGTCGCGACGGACATCAACGAAGAGGACGCGACGCGCTTTAAGGAAATGGGTCACACCATGCGCAAAGCGGGCGAAGGACCTGCGAAAGATGCCTCTGATACATGAATGCGTCGTCACGACGTTGTCGCCCGAAGGCCGTCCGCATATTGCGCCGCTCGGATTGATAGAGGAACACGGCTACTGGATCGCCGCTCCGTTTCGACCCTCGTCCACCCTGTTCAATCTTACGCATAATCCCAAAGCGACGGCGAGCTTTACCGACGACGCACGAATTTTTGCGGGCCTCGTCACGGGATGCCGCAACTGGCCGCTTACCGATATCGAAGGATGGCCGGCGCCGCGCCTTTCCGCAGCGCTCGCGCACGCTGAACTCATTGTCGCGCGCGTCGAGGAGCACGAATTGCGGCCGCGTTTCTTTTGCAAAGTGAGACGAATTGAGTCGCATCGCGCTTTTCTCGGCATGAACCGCGCGCGCGCCGCCGTGCTCGAAGCGGCCATTCTCGCAACACGGCTCGACATGCTGCCGCGCGAGAAGATTGAAGCCGAACTCGCCTATCTGCAAATCGCCGTCGACAAAACCGCCGGCGAGGCGGAGCGCGAAGCCTGGAACATGGTGATGGCGAAAATTCAGGCCTATAAGGAGCAGGCAAAAGTTCCCGCCACGCGTTAACGAATGTTAGCGTTCCTTTCGATTCGAAGGCATCCGCCTTAGAGGCGCGAGATGAAACGAATTGTGCGCTTGACGGCGACGATCCTGCTTGTTTCGGCTTCGCAAGCCGTTTGCAGCGACGCCGCAAGGAAATCATCGGCTGCCGAGAGTTGGCTCGATAGCCTATCGGTCGACGGCTATTTGTCGGGCGGCGAAGTCATCAACTTCGCTCGCCCTTTCAACAAGATCAATTTCGGCCATCTTGAGACTGATCGAGCCAATTGGCCGCAATTTAATCAGGCAATACTGAACGTCGCGCGGCCGTTCGACAAAAACACGAGCAGCCTGGACTTCGGGTTTTCCTTCACAGGAATGCTCGGGACAGACGCGCGTTACACCCAGTTCCTGGGACAAACCGAATATCTCATTCACGATCGCACGCAGCTTTCAATCGTCGAGGCGAATCTCAAGGCTCATCTTCCGATCCTGACCGAGGGCGGCGTCGACATTCAAGTCGGCGAGTTCGTCAGCTATAACGGATTTGAAAAGCTCACAGCGAAGGACAATATTTTTTACACGCGCTCCTTTAGCGCCAATTTCGGACCCTTCGTCGACACCGGCGTCATGTCGATTGTTCATGCGACCGACTGGCTCGATCTTTACGCAGGCCTTGTAAGTGGCGTGGACACCACAATCGGCTGGCCGGGCGACAATAACAATTCGCCTTCTATTCACGCCGGCTTTGGCCTGAACCTCTTGGACGGCGATCTGTCGATCCTGGCCGTGACACACTCGGGACCGGAATATGCAAATGTGAAGGATCCGTTGATGGTTGGTTGGCCCAACGGCGTGGTCGGCGGGATTCCCGCCGGTTGCGCTTGCAATCCGAATAATGCCTGGACCAGCTATAACAATCTAACGACTGTCTGGAACGCGACTAAGAATTTGAGCTTTGTCACTGACATTAGCTACTATCGCGATAGCGGCTCGTACCCGGTTTCAATATTCGGATCAATTTTTGACGCGTTTAACGCCCTTCCCATCGGTTTCGGACTCAATACTTCCCTGGTTCCCCAACATCCTCGCGGAGCCAATGCCTATGGCGTCGCGCAATATGCGACATATACGGTCAATGACTCGGTCAAACTCGGCGCTCGCATCGAATTTTGGCGCGACGCCAAAAATTTCTTTGCCGCCGCCTATCCGGGTTATTTCGACAGCGTCAATTCCGAACATGGTTTTCCTGCTCCTTCTGTGATCGTTCAACCGCAGGGACAAGGAACGAGCTATCTGGCGATCACCGCCGGCGTCACTTTTTCGCAAGAGCTAACAGCCATTCCTTATTTTTCAGGACTGATTATCAGGCCAGAATTTCGTTGGGAGGCGGCAGTGAATGATGCTGCGCCCTTCTTTGGGCCGAACGGCCCGAAGCGCACGCAGGGCCTCTTCTCGATGGACGTGATCGCGCCTTTCACAATCCAGTAATGAGCGCGCTACAGCAGCGCGAGCGCTGACGCCGGCGCGCAGTTCGCTGCTTTGTCAGCCAGAGCCGGCGGCGCTGCGATCAGATCCGCAAAATCAATGAACGTCCGACCTTGGGCCTGCGCCAAACGCGCAGCGAGTTTGCGGCCGACGCCCGCCCCAATGATCGGCGCATCCGGAGCTATCGTGTCCCGCGATTCGATGAGCGCAATCTGATCTTCAATGGCGCGCAATTGCGCGCGCGCGAGAAATCCAGCAAGGGCGCGCCATTGAGCTTCGGACAGTTCAAAAGCGTCGCGCCCCGCAAGACGCGCAAGCCGCGCGCGCGACGCCTCAACCGTCTTGGGCCGCCCGTCCGCCGTCGGCGAAAGATCGGCGTCGTTTTCGCCTTCTGGGAGATCGCCGAGAACGCGCCGCACGTCGGCCATCGACGCGAAGGTTTCGTTGACGAGCGGCGTCCATCGCCCGGCGACCGGCGCGCGCGCCGCATAGGCTTGAGGCGCGCCACGCGAAAATCCGGCGTAGGCCAGTTCGCCATAAGCGAGGCGCGCGGCGTCACTCGCGCCAAGCGCCGCGACGCGGCCGGCGCAAAGCGGCGTCAGGTCTGTCGTCGTCGATCCGACGTCAATGAAAAGCGCATCCACGCAATGACGTGCAACGAGTTCGGCAGAGGCGCGCCAATTGGCCGAAGCGACGGCGTCGACGTTCGCGCCAACCTCGTCACGCGTGATAAAGCCGCGTTCGCCGGCGTAGAAAAGAATGTCAGGCGCGCCGGTTTCACGCGCGGCGATCGCGGCCACAGCAATAACGCCGCGCGACCTGCTTTCGAAGGCGTCGGAGAGCTCCGCCGTCATTGTGGCGCGATGACGTTCGACGTCGCCAAGCGCCGCACGCGCCTCGCGCAGCGCTTGTTCGAGACTGGCGACGCTTTCATGCGGCGCGCAGGCGATCTGAACGACCGCTGTGAGGCGGCCGTCGTCCGCGCGCGCCGCCTTCACATGCGCGCCGCCGATATCCCAGCCGATGACCGCGGCCACGCGTTCTCCCCAAAAAGAAAAAGGGGAGCCGCGCGGCTCCCCTTCATTATTGAAGATGTCGCGCGGCTCAGTTCGGCGCGAAGGGGTGCTTGGCTTCGTTGCGCTTGGCGACGACTTCCGAGGCCTTCGGCTCGCCCTTGACGGCGCGCGCGATCGCTTCCTTCGTCGCCTGATAGTTGAAGTCCTGGATCTTCTTGTCGTCGTTCGCGTCCCAGTGAATGAACACGCCGACCGAAATGAAGATGTCGTCGGCCTCGTCAACCGGGATCACGCCCTCGGCCACCGAGTCCGCGACCGCCTTGGCGACGCCATGCTGCGCCGGGCCGAACATCTGCACCGCCTGCTTGGCGCCCTTGATCGTCACCTTGTTGAACAGGATCGTGTTGGGCTTGCAGAGCAGGTTCGGCGCGACGACCGCGAGCAGCGTCGTGAAGCCGTCCTTATTGTTGACCAGCGCATTGGCGAAGGCGAGCTCGGCCGCCGAGCCGCGCGGACCCATGATCAGGTCGATATGCGCAACTTCGTTGCCGTCGCCGACCAGCGACTCGCCGACCAGCATCTTGTTGATCACTGCCATGTGTTTTTCTCCCAGAATCCTGGCGCCTGAATTTTGACAGGCGCGCCACGCGAGCCGCACACGCGCTGCGTGCGGCGATGAGAAGCCCCGCAAGCTTCGCTCGCGGCGCGGACTCAACCATTTTTGCGCGTCCTTGCCAAGGCGGAGCCTGACGAGCGCGCGAGACGTCACACGAGTTCGCGGGCCAGCGCGAAGGCGTGACGGAAGTCGAGACAAAGCGGCGCGTCGGATGTCGCCATTTTTTTGAAAAGGCCTGCTTCCGTGCCGTATTTGACGTTGCCGATCGCCAGCGCCCCAATGCCGAGCGCGCCATGCGGCGAGATCACGACGCCATTATCGTGCAGGCCGCAGCCTTCGACGCCGAGCGGCGGCACCGCGTTGACGTCGGCGGCGATCAGAAGATCCTTGGCGGCGGCGAGGTCTTCCTTCGAAAGCACCTGCACGCCGGCGCGCGCCGCGCACAGCGCGATTTCATGCTGGCAAAGCAGCGAGCGCACCTGCTCAGGGGTGGAGCCGTCGGCGGGCGCCACCTTAATGTTGAAGCGCTTGCACATCTCGTCGGCAAGCTTCGCGACACGCTCGAGGCCGCTATAGCCGACGATGGTGACCTGAGCGCCCTCAAGCGCCGAGATGACCGCGGCGGAATAGCCGACGACGCCTGTGGCGCCATAGATAACGACTTTCGAGCCCTTGAGCTCGCGCTGCTTCTTCTCGCGCAAAACCTTTTCAACGCAGGCGACCATCGCGCCGGCGGTGGTGAAGGAGCCGTAGGGATCGGCGAAGAGCGACACTTCGAAAGGCTTGAGCAGCGCCTTCTTGGCGGCGTCCATCATGTCGAGCGCAAGCACGGCGTCGCGGCCGGCAAAGAAAATGCCCGTGCGCAACGCCGCGGAAGGCGCGCGGGAAAACATCGCGTCCTGCACGAGCGCGGTGACTTCATCGAGCGTGACATTGGTGTAGGGAACAGCCGCGTCATAGCCGGCGTCGAGGGCCATATTCACGTCGAAGGGGCTCATATGCTTCAACGTGCTGAGCATGTGCAGAATCGCTTTGGCCATTGAATTTCCCCAACCTTTCTCTCGATTTTCGCGTCTTACGCGGCCAAAAGGCGACGCGCGCGGCGGGAGACGGTCTCCAGCCCCTCGGTTCTCAATGATTCCGGGCAAAAGGAACGGCGCGCGGTCGCGCGCCCTCGGCCTCGCCTGGAGCGATGGAGGCTTAGAACCCAGAACGGAGCCGATGTCCAGAGGCGTGTGCGCCGCAGCGTGCAGTGGCGGGCGGGCGTCCGATCGCCCCGCGCGCCGGTTGACGGCGGCCGCGCTTTACCTCTATAAGCGCCCGCAAACGAGGCTCGGCGCATCGGCGTCGCGCCTCGCTGTCTTTTTCACCCTCCGCTGGCGAATAAGGCGCAAGATGCGCCGGCCTGCGCATGGAAGAATAGAGCGAAAGGAACATCCATGTCCCGCCGTTGCGAGCTCACCGGAAAGGGCGTGCAGTCCGGGCATCTCGTCAGCCACTCGAACCGGAAGACGAAGACCCGCTTTCTGCCCAATCTCGTCAATGTAACGCTCGCCTCGGAGGCCCTGGCGCGTTCAGTGCGGCTGCGCATTTCGGCGGCGGCGCTGCGTTCGGTCGAGCATCGTGGCGGACTCGACGCCTTCCTGGTCAAGGCGAAGAGCGAGGAGCTGTCGCAGAACGCCCGCGCGCTCAAGCGCGAAATCGAGAAGAAGCAGGCGGCCGCGAGCGCCTGATCCGTTTCTTCCCGCTTTAGAAAAGCCCCGCGCTTCATGGCGACGGGGCTTTTGTTTTTTATGCGCCCTCATCCTTGTCGCAGAAAAAGGCGCGTATTCCTTCTCCCATAGGGAGAAGGTGGCGCGCGAAGCGCGACGGATGAGGGGAAAGCGCCTGACGCGAGGGAGCAACCCCTCACCCGATCCGGCTCCGCCGGGCCACCCTCTCCCTATGGGAGAGGGAATGCGCGTCCGGGGTTACGCCTTCAGACGAAACTAAACCCGCACATCCGGCGGCGTCGCTTCATCAGCGAGCCGCTTCAACGCCTCATCGAGCGGAAGCTGCGTCTGCGCCTGCGAGCCGAGCCGGCGCATCGAGATCGTGCGCTCCGCCGCTTCTTTCTTGCCGGCGACGAGCAGCACGGGAATCTTCGCTAGCGAATGTTCGCGCACCTTATAGGTGATCTTCTCGTTGCGCGCGTCGACCTCGACCGCAAGCCCGAGCTTGCGCGCCGCGGCGGCGACCTCATAGGCGTAGTCGTCAGCGTCCTGAGTGATCGTGCAGACGACGATCTGCAGCGGTGACAGCCAGAGCGGCAGATGTCCGGCGTAATGCTCGATCAATATGCCGGTGAAGCGTTCGAGCGAGCCGAAGATGGCGCGATGGATCATCACCGGAGTCTTCTTCTCGCTGTCCGGCCCGATGTAATAGGCGCCGAAGCGCGACGGCAGGTTGAAGTCGACCTGCGTCGTGCCGCATTGCCACTCGCGGCCGATCGCGTCGCGCAGCGTATATTCGAACTTCGGACCGTAGAAAGCGCCCTCGCCCGGGTTAATGCCCGTCTTGATGCGTCCGCCTGAGCGCGCTTCAATCTCGTTCAACACGCGCGTCATGATCGCTTCGGCCTGATCCCAGGCCTCGTCGGAGCCGACACGCTTTTCTGGACGCGTCGAGAGCTTCACGACGACTTCCTCGAAGCCGAAATCGGCATAGGTCGAGAGAATGAGCTCGTTGATCTTGAGACACTCTTCGGCCATCTGCTCTTCAGTGCAGAAGACATGCGCGTCGTCCTGCGTGAAGGCGCGCACGCGCAAGAGGCCATGCAGCGCGCCGGACGGCTCATAGCGATGCACGACGCCGAACTCCGCCATGCGCAGCGGCAGATCGCGATAGGACTTCAGGCCATGTTTGAAAATCTGGATATGACCCGGACAGTTCATCGGCTTGATGGCGTAGAGCCGGTCTTCGTCCGTCTGTTCGCGCGCGGGCTGCGAGACAAACATGTTCTCGCGAAACCACTCCCAATGGCCTGACGTCTCCCACAGCGACTTGTCGAGAAGCTGCGGCGCATTGACTTCTTGATAGTCGGCCTTCAGGCGCCGGCGCATGTAGGAGATGACGTTCTGGAACAGCGCCCAGCCCTTTGGGTGCCAGAAGATCGCGCCAGGGCCTTCCTCCTGAAAATGGAACAGGTCCATTTCGCGCCCCAGGCGGCGGTGGTCGCGGCGCTCGGCTTCCTCCAGCCGGTGCAGATAGGCGTCGAGCTCCTCCTGCGTCGCCCAGGCCGTGCCGTAAATGCGCGATAGCATGGGATTATTGTGATCGCCGCGCCAATAGGCGCCCGCGACCTTCATGAGTTTGAACGCCGTGCCGACTTTGCCGACGGACGGCATGTGCGGGCCGCGACAGAGGTCGAGCCATTGACCCTGCTTATAGATCGAGAGCGGCTCGTCGGATTTGATGGCGTCGATGAGTTCGCCCTTGAAGACTTCGCCCTTGGCGAGGAACCATTTCTTCGCTTCGCCGCGGTCCCAGACCTCGCGCGTGATCTGAGCGTCGCGTTGGACGATCTCACGCATCTTCTTCTCGATGACGGGCAAGTCTTCGAGCGTGAAAGGCTCGTCGCGATAGAAATCGTAATAGAAGCCGTTTTCGATCACGGGGCCGATCGTCACTTGCACGCCCGGATAAAGCTCCTGCACAGCCTCGGCGAGGACATGCGCGGCGTCGTGCCGAATGAGGTCGAGCGCACGCGGATCGTCACGCGTGACGAATTCGATCTTCGCGTCACGCTCGATCGGACTTGCGAGATCGACGAGCGCGCCGTCGAGCGTCATGGCGACGCTACGCTTGGCGAGAGGGGGGGGGATGCTCTTAGCAATATCGACGCCCGAGACGCCGGGCTCGAACTGACGGGACGCCCCGTCGGGGAATGTGACCGCTACCATGTTGCTCTCCTGACGCGCTCAGTCGCCGACACCAATCGGCGTAAGTCGCTTGGGATGGACGGCGCTTTCATAGCGCCGTGCGCGTGTGAAGGCAATCGGAAGCGGCGCAATGCGTGTCCAGCGCAGTTCAAAGCCGCCGGGTTCGCCTGTGATCCCCGCCGCGTCATTGCGAAACCCACCGCCGTTGACAAGGCCTCACAAAATCGGTCCGATCCAACGCTCTCTTGCGCAAGCGGCCCGCAATCCTCGCGATGACCCCGGGCGACCCGGTCTTGCCGGAAGGATACCTGTCGATGGTCGAACGGGTCGCTGAACGCGACATGGAGAAAGATATCGCATCATCGCGGCGCGCCATGCATCGGCGAGACGTCGCACGCAAGATCTTTCTGCAGGTTCATCGAACCATCGGCCTTTTCGCGGGAGCGGTGTTCGTCCTTGTCGGGCTCAGCGGCGCCATTCTCGCGTTTCGGGAGAGCATCGACGAATGGCTGAACGCTCCGATCATGCGCGTTGATGCGCCTGCGCAGCCTTCTTACCGCTCACTGGACGAAATTCTTGCGGCGACCATCGCCGCTATGCCGCCGGACGGCAAATTGGAGAGGCTCACAATGCCGCGACAGCCCGGATCGGCTGCGGCGATAACTTACCTGGTGGAGACGGACGACTTCGACACAGACGTTTACGAGATGTTCGTCGATCCTTACACGACGAAGGTCACGGGGCAGCGGCTTTATTTGCATGGCGAGAGGATATTTTCGCAACCGCTTATCCCGATCATCATGACCTTTCATTGGACGCTGCTGCTTGGAGCGAACAACGCCTATATCCTCGGTTCGGTAGCCATCCTTGTTTTCATCTCCATCCTCATTGGCCTTTATCTGTGGCGCCCGCTCAACGGCAATTGGCGACTTGGCTTGAAGATCAAATGGGGCGCGAGCGCAGAGAGACTCGTCTACGACATACACCGCAGCGTCGGCATTTATTGCGCTACTCTTTTGTTGGTCATGCTGTTCACTGGAATCGCCATGATCTTCAAGCCGGCGACGCGCTCGGTCACGACTTTGTTTTCTCCCGTGCGCTCAGATCCTGATTTTGGGAAATCGACGCCGATTCCCGGCCGAGCGCCGATCGGCGTTGGCGAGGCCGTCGCGACCGCGGATAAGGTCTTCCCTAATGGAAGGCTCCACTGGATTCTCCTGCCAAGCACGCCAACCGGCGTCTATGTCATCGGCAAGCAGTCGGACGACGAGCCAAATCGAACCAAAACATATAGGAACGTCGGCGTCGATCAGTACACCGGACAGCTTCTCTACGTGCAAGATCGCGATGCGTTCACCACGGGCGAGAAATTTCTCGAATGGTTATTCCCGCTGCATACGGGCGAGGCCTTCGGCTCTATCGGCCGTTCTATCGTTTTGTTCGTCGGGCTAACGCCCCTTGCGCTTTACGTGACGGGCTTTCTGCGATGGCAGCGCCGCGCACGAAAGCGCCCGACAAACTGACACATCAGCTCACCACATCGTAAACCGGCATCATTGCCCAACGAAGATCGGCATCTCGATCGTGTCTTCAGCGTTCTTCGCCTCCCCAAATGCGAGCTTCAATAGATATTTCCCCTTGTGAGCGACCGTTGCATCCAAAGTCACAAAGCCGCTTGAATGAGGCTGGGACGGCAGAACATTTATCTGTTTGAGACCGCCGTCAGGCTCATATCGATAGAAGGAAAGCGCTACAGCTTCGTTTCGCGCTTCCTTTTCCATGAGCGTCACGGAAAAAATGACCCTCCCCGTACCCGGCACGCGGTCGCAATACTCGTCATATTTGCTCAAATCGTCCGTCGCTCCTCCGGCGCTCTCGTCGGAGTCCGGCAGGAAATATGTCGTGAGGTGCACGGAGTAGAAGTCGCTGACCCCAAGACATTCCGATATGGTGCGATCGCCTGCCTTTACGGCCGGTTTCACCGTATGCGCTTTCCAAAAGTCGTCGACATATTGAGTGAAGGCCGGGCCCCATAGCTTATATGAAAAGGCCGCGCCGTTGACGCCGACGAGCAGAACGATGCCCGTGAAAATGATCAGGTTCATGCGGCCCGGACTCATCGTTTGCGCTTCCTTTCCCTGTGCCGAACAGCGATTATTCGCGTTTATTGTTGAGTATAACGGTCTGTTGTTGGCCCGATGAAATGCTTGCGCGCGTCATGGGCGCACTTCGAACTCCCAAGCGCCGCTGACGAGATGGCCGTCAGCCGAAAGCGCACGATAGCGCACCGTGTATTTTCCCGGAGTCAATTTATTCACGCTCACCGAAACGTGGCTCGGATCGGCGCTGTCGATCGCTGCGTCGCGCTTATCGACTCTTTCGCCCGAAGCGCTCACAACCGCTAATGCGGCAAAGGCGTCGCGAATGCCCGCGTCATACCACACTTCCACCTTTCCGATGTCCTCAGGACCGACGCCGCCTTGCGCTGGCGACGTGCGGACGACAATGGCATGCGCCAACATAATCGCGGGGCGCGAGGCTTCTTGCGGCGGAAGCGATGGTCCGGTCAATTCGATTGCCTGAGCCTCGCGCAGCTGTTGTTCCCTTGTGCTTGGCGAGACATCTGAGTCCGTTCCGTGCGCGCTTGCGTTTTGGAGCGCTGCTGAGGCCGACAGGATGATCCCCACCAATAGAAGGCGCGTTCGCCGGCCGGCGAAGGTCCAACGAATATGTTTTCGCCGAAATTTTTCCTGTTCGCTCTTCGTCATCTCGCGAAAAAATCCGATTGGATCATGATGCGAACTTTCCCGGCAACAACTGCGCGCGGCGCCGATTTTTATAATGTCACAGACTTGACCGGCGGCGCCAATCGAACGCCGCCTTCCCTCAGGAGAGCGCAAGCTTCTGTCGCCGGTCGATCGCCGCTCAGAAAAACGGAGGGCTATCGCGCGAGCGCCCAGGACTTAAACTTGTCTTTCCGTCGACTGTATGCACTTTGTATAAAAAGCGCATACGCCGCGTGCTCGCGCTTCGTCAAGGGAGTCAGCCCCAATGATGTGGTTGCGCAACAAGGCGCTCGCTGTGGTTTTGGCCTTCTTCGCAACCGCATCAGCGGCGCACGCTCATACGGCCGATATTTCCAGCAGCCGGATCGTGCCCGAGGGGCATGATCATTACCGCGTCGAAGTCGGCTTTTTGGGAACCGACATTGAGCGCATGTTCGCCGAGAACAAGCCGAAGAGCGACGACGTTGATCTCACCGAGCCGGGCGTCATCGAGGGGATGATCGGTAAATTCATCCAGCAGCGCGTCGATCTGCAGAACGCGGAAGGCCAGACCTGCGCAAGCACGGTCGTTTCGGTCGGCGAAGATCCGACCAACCCTTCCGACTCAAAAGTGGTGTTGCAGATGGATTGCAGCGCCGTTCCGGGCCAGATTTTTTATAACCCGTTCAGACTTCTCGAAGCGCAGGGACCGCGAGCAAAACATCTCGTCAGCATCGGCGAGAAGCGCGATGAGTCCAGCCTGACCGAGGCGCAGCGCATGGGTCGTGAGCCGGCGCCAGGTCAGGTCATGATCTACCCCGGCGACGCGATGATCGACCTCTCCAAACCGTTGCTGACGCCTTGGGAGCTCGCGCCGAAATTTTTGTCCGCCGGCGTCGAGCACATCATGACCGGCTATGATCATCTGTGCTTCCTCATCGCCGTGATGCTGTGGGCGACGCGCATCTGGCCTGTCGTCAAGATCGTGACCGCTTTCACGGTATCGCATTCGGTGACGCTCTCGCTCGCAGCGCTCGAACTTATCAATCTGCCGAGCCGATGGGTGGAGATCGCGATTGCGCTGTCGATCATCTATGTGGCGGTGGAGAATTTCTTTACGCGCAAGGTCGACGGGCGCTGGCGCGACACTTTCGCATTCGGCTTTATTCATGGATTTGGTTTTGCGAGCGGCTTGATCGAACTCGGCGTTCCTCAGCGCGCGATCGTGCCGGCCCTGGCGAGTTTCAACATCGGCGTCGAGATCGGGCAGATCGGCGTCGTGCTGATCGTTCTGCCCTTACTGCTTTTGGCCGATAAGATTTTCACGCATGGACAGCGCAGCCCGCTGCTCGTTCAGGTCTGCTCCGGGATCATCGCTTGCTTCGGCGCCTATTGGTTTTTCGTGCGCGTTGGTGAGTTGGGGTGAGCTGTCCTTCATTCATCCGGCTGAATAGGCATAGGCTCAGGCGGGGTTCAGTTTCCCTGTTCCCGGGAAGCCGCCAGCATTGGTCACGCCAAAAAATCGGTTATTCGAGGAGTAATGGCGCGCCCGAAAGGATTCGAACCTCTGACCCCCAGATTCGTAGTCTGGTGCTCTATCCAGCTGAGCTACGGGCGCCTGTTGCGCCATAGCCCCTGCGTTTTAAACAGGCTATGGCGACGCGCCCGCTCGTTTACCGGCAAGCGGCGCGAATGGCAATAGCGCATTTACTTTCGCCGCAAGACGGCCTTGCGTCGACGGCGCAAGCATTTAGATAAAAGCCCCTAAGTGAGATTTCTAATGGAAACGTTCCTGTCGGGACGCACACGGCCCTAGACACTCCGCCCTTCCTAAGTGAGATTTCTAATGGAAACGTTCCTGTCGGATGGCGTCGAGATAGCCTATGTCGATTTCGAGCCCCTAACGGAAGATCGCGGAGAGCCGATCGTTCTTGTGCATGGCTTCGCCTCGACCCACGCCGTGAACTGGCTCTTCACGCAATGGGTCAAGACGCTGACCGAAGACGGCCGCCGCGTCATCGTGTTGGACAATCGCGGTCACGGCCGATCAGCCAAGCTATACGACCCGGCTCAATACAGTCTTGACCTCATGGCGGCGGATGTCGCGAATCTGCTCGATCATCTGTCGATCCCCCGCGCCGACGTCATGGGCTATTCGCTCGGCGGACGCATTGGCACGCTGCTCGCCCTGAAGGCGCCGGAGCGGGTGCGCTCCCTCATCCTTGGCGGCATTGGCGAAAATCTCATCGAGAACTCCGGCCTGCAGCGCGGCCTCGCCGAGGCCATGGAGGCTGAGCGTATCGAGGATATCGAGGACTCGACGCTCAAAATCTTTCGCGGCTTCGCCGAAGCCACCCGCAGCGATCTCGCCGCGCTCGCCGCCTGTGCGCGTGGCGCGCGCAAGGCGATTCAGCCTGAGCTGCTCGCACGCATCGCCGCGCCGGTGCTGATCTGCGTCGGAACGCGCGACGACGTCGCCGGCGACCCGCATCCGCTGGCGGAGTTTTTCCCCAACGCCCGCGTGGTCGATATCCCCGGCCGCGACCACAACCGGGCGGTCGGCGACCGCATCTACAAGCAGGCGGTGCTGGAATTCCTGGATACGCGGCCTTAACTGTCGCTGGCGGCGCCCGTGCTATTGTCGAGGCGGTCCGCTATATAACTGCCTGATAAGGAGGGGCGGATGGGCGCCGAAATGCGCGAACAGGGCGCAAAAATCATCGACTTCGCCCAGAGCGATCCGCTGTTCGCGCGGCTGCGCGCGGAGGCGGAAGAAATCCTGCGGCGTGAGCCGGAGCTCGGCGGATTCCTGCATCCGGCGATCCTGTCGCAGAACGGGGTTGCGGGCGTCGTCGCGCATCGCGTGGCGCAGCGCCTCGACCGGCCGGAAGCCCCCTATATCGCCATCCGCCAGGCCTTCGAAGAATGCGTCGGGCGCGAGCCGGGAATGGCCGAGGCGTTCCGCGCCGACCTGCTCGCCGTGCTTGAGCGCGACCCGGCCTGCACGCGGCTGATCGAGCCGGCGCTGTACTTCAAAGGTTTCCACGCGCTGCAGACCTATCGACTGGCGCATTGGCTCTGGAAGAACGGCCGCAGCGACTTCGCCCTGATCCTGCAAAGCCTGTCGTCGCAGACCTTCCAGGTCGACATCCACCCTGCCGCGGTGATCGGCAAAAGCGTCTTCATCGATCACGCGACCGGCGTCGTCATCGGCGCGACGAGCGTCGTCGAAGACGAAGTGTCGATGCTGCACGGCGTCACGCTCGGCGGCACCGGCAAGGCGCGCGGCGACCGCCACCCGAAGGTGAGGCGCGGCGTGCTGATCGGCGCCGGGGCGAAAATCCTCGGCAATATCGAAATTGGCCGCTGCGCCATGATCGCTGCGGGCTCGGTCGTGCTCGACCCGGTGCCGGCGAACAAGACCGTCGCCGGCGTGCCGGCCCGCATCGTCGGCGACTCGCGTTGCGCCGAGCCGGCGCTAGCCATGGATCAGATGCTGGCAATTCTCGAAGCCGGCATGTGAGGTTTCCCTTGAGCAGAATTCTACTGAGCCTCGCGCTCGTTTTTGTCGCGTCGGTCCTCTTCCCGCACGCTGCATCAGCCGCCGGCTGGCATTACTACGATCCCGAATGTCCGATCAATCTCGGCGGCAAGTCGATGAAATTCGTCGCCATGCAACCGAAGAAGAACGTCGACCGGGAATGTGTTGCGCTACCCGACGTCGGCCCGAGCGTCATCGTGCTTGACGCCGCCGACAATGAATTGCGCGACATGAACTGGGACATCCGCATCCTGCGCGGCAAGGGTCCGAACGGCGAAGCGGACCCGGACGCCGACGTCGTCGACCGGCTGCCCGTCCAAAAATTCCGCAATGGCATGGTGAATTTCGACCAGAATTTCAGGGACGCCGGCAATTACGTGCTCTACGCCAAGCTCACGAGCGACGACGGCGCGAAGAGTTTTATCGGCACCCACCCATTCTCGGTCGGCCTCGTCACCGACGAAGAAATCTATCTTTACATCGCTTTCGGCGTTTTCGTCGTCCTGGCCGGCGGCGCCGCCTTTTATCTTTGGCGCCAGGGCACGCTCGGATTCAAGATTCCGGATTTTTCGAAGACGGACTAAGGGCCTTTCCTTACGAGCCCCCTCCCCAACCCTCCCCCGCGCTTCGCGCAGGAGAGGGAGCAGGTTGCGCGCGTCGTAAAGATTCGTGAGTCTTCGGCAAAAGCCGCGATGGCGCCGTTCTCCCTTCTCCCGTGAAACGGGGGAAGGTGGCGCGAAGCGCCGGATGGGGGCGAGCAAAAGAACACCCCGACGTTCTCACCCAAATTTATTATTCCTCGGAAACCCGCGCGGCGGCAATCGTCCCGCTTCGGCGCGATGGCCGATCCAGTCCTTGATTTCCGCCTTCTCGACCGTGAAGACGCGGCCAGATGCGTCGGTCCAGGTCAGGCCGTCCTTCAGCGCGAAAACCTTGGCGTCGGAGACGCCGCCGTCGCGATAGCGCTGCATGCGCACGCCCTTGCCGCGCGCCATGCGCGGCGCTTCGCTCAATGGAAAGACCAGGAGCTTTCTGTTCTCGCCGATGATGGCGATCATGTCGCCAGCGGCCTCAGTCACAATCTTCAATCTCGATGGCGGATCGACATTGAGCACGGCGCGCCCCTTGCGCGTCGACGACAAGAGATCGTCCGCGCTCACCACGAAGCCGCGCCCGTCATTCGTCACGAGCAGCAGCGCGGCGCCCGCTTCATGCGGCATAACGGCGACGACATCGGCGCCTTCCCCGATATCGGCGAAAAGCCGGATCGGCTCGCCATGTCCGCGACCGCCGGGCAGCTTCGACACGTCGAGCGTATAGGCCTTGCCGTTCGAGGCGAGCGCCAGGATTTTCGACGTCGTCTGCGCGAAGAAGGAGGCGCCGAGTTCATCATCGCCTTTGAACTGCAGGCTTGAGAGATCCTGCACATGGCCTTTCAGCGCGCGAATCCAGCCCTTCTTCGAAACGACGACGGTCACGGGCTCGCGCTCGATCATCGCCTCGGCGAGATCGAGATCGATCGCCTCGGGCGCGTCTTCGAATGTCGTGCGCCGCTTGCCGATCGACGTCTGCGGACCATAGGTTTTCTTGAGTTCGCGTACCTGCCAAGCAATGGTCTTCCACTGCTTGGCTTCATCGGCGAGCAGCGCGTCGATATCCTTGCGCTCATCGGAGAGCGCCTTCAGCTCCTTGCGTAGCTCCACTTCTTCGAGCCGGCGCAAGGCGCGCAGCCGCGTGTCGAGGATGTAATCGACCTGCAGATCGGTCAGCTTGAACGCTTTTTTCAGTTCACCTTTGGCGTCGTCCTCTTCGCGGATGATGCGGATGACTTTATCGAGATTGAGGAAGACGATAACCATGCCTTCCAATTGCTCGATGCGCCGAATGATCGCGGCGAGACGATGGCGCGAGCGGCGCTGCAGCACGACGCGGCGATGGTCGAGCCATTGCCTTAAGGCCTCGTCGAGCGAAACGACGCGCGGCGTCACGCCGTCGACAAGCACATTCATGTTCATCGCGAAACGCGTTTCGAGCTCCGAGAGCTTGAACAAAGTCTCCATCATCAGCGCCGGATCGACCGTGCGTGAACGCGGTTCGAAGACGATGCGAACGTCTTCGGCCGATTCGTCGCGAACGTCGGCGACGAGCGGCAGTTTGCGTTCCGCGATGAGTTCCGCGAGCCTTTCGATGAGCCGCGACTTCTGCACGCCATAGGGAATTTCGGTGACGACGGCGACCCAACCGCCGCGCGGCAGTTCCTCTTTGGTCCAGCGCGCGCGCAGACGAAATGAGCCACGGCCGGTGCGATAGGTCTCGACAATCTCGTCGCGTCTGTCGACGACGATGCCGCCTGTTGGAAAATCCGGCCCCTGCACGAAGCTCAGGAGCTGCTCGGCGGTCGCCTTGCGATGGGAGATGAGATAGAGCGCCGCATCGCAAAGCTCGGCGAGATTATGCGGCGGAATGGAGGTCGCCATGCCGACCGCGATTCCCTGCGCGCCATTGGCGAGCATATTGGGCAGCGCCGACGGCAGCACCACCGGCTCCTTCTCCTCGCCGGAATAGTTGGGGATGAAGTCGATCGCGTCTTCGTCGATGCCTTCAAGAAGGGAGCGAGCGACCGCCGTCATGCGCGCTTCGGTGTAGCGATAGGCAGCCGCCGAATCGCCGTCGACATTGCCGAAATTGCCCTGCCCGTCGACGAGCGGATAGCGGGAGGAGAAATCCTGCGCGAGGCGCACCAGCGCGTCATAGATCGCCTGATCGCCATGTGGGTGGAACGAGCCCATCACGTCGCCGACGATCTTTGCGCATTTCTTGAACGGCGCGCCGGGATCGAGCCGCAGAATATGCATGCCGTAGAGGATGCGACGGTGCACCGGCTTAAGCCCGTCGCGGGCGTCGGGCAGCGCGCGGCCGGTGATCGTCGACAGCGCGTAGCGCAGATAGCGCTCCTCGAGCGCCTCGCGCAGATCGACGGGCGCAATCACGCTAACGTCGCTTGCGCCCTTTCCTTTTCCGGCTCCCGCGCCGCCTTTTTGCGCCATCTCAAAAATCCGATTCTGTCTTTGTGACCCGTACTATGGCCGCGAGCGCCTCGGCGCAAGCAGGCGATTTCGAGGCGGTTTTCTCAACCCGAAAGCGCTGATAAAGCGACCGCGTTTTATGCGAACTGTTGCAAATAAGTTCTTGCAGCCACTACGCCTCTTCCTTTAGAAGCTTCGGCAGCGATGGCGCGGATCGGCGCGGTCGAATTTCGCTGGTTTTCCGCGGCTTTTAAAACATGGCGTCCATGAAGAAACTGCTTTTGTCGCTCGCCGCCACGCTGCTCGTTACCACCGCTTCTTTCGCTTTGGACAGGTCGCAGCTGCCGGTCTCCGGCCCGACAGTCGCTGCGAGCGGCCGCGCGCCGCAAACGCCGAACGCGGATGACGCTGACATGCAGGCGCTTTGCCGCGAAGTGCTCGTCGACATCGACCCGGGCTACGGCGTCTCCCGCCGCGAATCGCGCTACATTTGTAGCGACAAGGGCCACTAGGCCGCGCGCGCAAGAGCGTCGATGTAAAGGTCGCGCGCAGCAGGCAGCGTGACGCCGCGCGGGTTCAGCACATGGCGCGTCAGAAAATATCCTGTCAATCGGAATGCGGCGATAAGATCCCCCTGCGCCGCCGCAACGCTCTCATGTTGAAGAAAGTCGGGATAGGGCAGTAGCTTGTCGCGCCACGGCGCGCCGACGGCGCGACTCACCGCGCGGCCTGATTTCGGCGACACATAAGCGAGATCGTCCTGCGCGCCGGTCAGCGCGCATGCGTTGAGATCGAGTCCGAAGCCGAGCGCGCCGAGCAGCGCAAGCTCGAATCGCGCCATCATCGTCGCGGCGATTTCGAATTCGCGAATGTCGCCGAGCCGCGCCGCGATGGCGTCGGCCATTTCGAACAAATCCTCATGAGGATCGCGTTCCGGCAGCAGACGCAAAAGCGCGCAGAGCGAAGCGACGCCATTGAGCGCAGCGGCGCGATCGAGGAGATGGGCGGCGCGCGCTGCAAGCGGCTCGACCGTCAAGGCGCCGAGATGATCTTCAAGACGCGCGCGCCATTGCGCGGCGACGAGATTGCCGGGCTGCAGAACCGGACGAAGCCGACGCGAGCGGCCGCCGCGCACGAGGCCGAGATGCCGACCATGTCCACGCGTCATCAATTCCAGAATGACGGAGGTTTCGCCATGCCGACGCGCGCCGATGATGAGGCCGTCGTCCCGCCAATCCATATCTTCGCTTTAGCCCGCCTTGCTACAAATCTCCGAGCGTCAAGTCGGCTCTATATTCTGCGTCCTCGACCTCCTTGGTCAACGCCTGACCGCAGATGACGCGTTTGTTCACGGAATCATAGGTCAAGGCGGGCGAACCATAGAGCGTCCAGCCGCGGCTCAAAGCCTCAGTGACGCGATGACAGAAGGCTGCGTCGTCCGGCCCGGTGAGATAGCGATAAGCGGTGAAGCGTCTTGAAGGCTGGGTCATGTCGCGCCCTGGCTCCGACGCAGTCGGCGCATTGATGAGAATAAGGGAGAGAATCGACGAACGGCTACGCCTGCCCTTTTGAATACTACTCGCCTTTTGGAAACTCCAGCCGCATTTCGCGATAGCGCTCCGGGTCTTCGGCCCAATTCTCCCGAACCTTCACAAAAAGGAAGAGATGCACCGGCTGTTCGGCGGCTTCAGCGATTTCTTTACGCGCCGCCTGGCCGATCGCCTTGATGGTGCGGCCGCCCTCGCCGAGGACGATCTTCTTTTGACTGTCGCGCGCGACATAGATCGTCTGCTCGATACGCGCCGAGCCGTCCTTCTGATTGGTCCAGGATTCGGTTTCGACTGTCGACTGATAGGGCAATTCGTCGTGCAGTCGCTCGTAGATTTTCTCGCGGGTGATTTCTGCGGCGAGGAGCCGCAGCGGCGCGTCGGAGAGTTGGTCTTCGGGATAGAGCCAGGGCGAAGGCCTCATGCGCTGCGCGAGCGCCCGTCGCAGATCGTCGACGCCGTCGCCGTTCAACGCCGAAATCATGAAGGTCTCGTCGAATTTCTCGCGCGCGTTCAGCGTCTGCGCCAGAGCCAACAGCTTTTCGCGCGGGATCAGATCGATCTTGTTTAGCACGAGAAGCTTCGGCGCCTTCGCCCGTTGAAGCTGCGTCAATATCGCGTCAACTTCTTCATCCAGGCCTTTGCGCGAGTCGACGAGCAGCGCAATCACGTCGGCGTCGGACGCGCCCGAGAGCGCGCTTGCGACCATGGCGCGATCCAGCCGGCGCTTCGGTTTGAAGATGCCTGGCGTATCGACAAGGATGATTTGCGCCGCGCCCTCGATGGCGATGCCGCGAATAAGCGCGCGCGTCGTCTGCGCCTTGCGCGACACGATCGAGACCTTGGCGCCGACGAGCTGATTGAGCAGCGTCGACTTGCCGGCGTTGGGCGCGCCGACGAGCGCCGCAAAGCCGCAGCATGTTTCTTCTGGCGCCGATTCTTTTCCGTCGCTCACGTCTCTCCCTTTCCCGCGCCCGCACCCTCGCGGGCCAGAAAGGCCGCCGCGGCCGCCTGTTCGGCGACGCGCTTGGAGGCGCCCGAGCCCGGCGTCGGCGGAAATCCTTTCACGTCCACGGCGACTTCGAAGAAGGGCGCATGGTCCGGTCCGCTGCGGGCGATAAGCTGGTAGCGCGGCGTAGGCAGGCCGCGCGCCTGCGCCCATTCCTGCAACGCAGTCTTCGCATCGCGCAAATCCTGGCCGCTCGCCGCCATACGGTCGCTGAAAGCCTTGCGGACAATGCGTTCGGCGGCGGCCGCGCCGCCGTCGAGAAAGGCCGCGCCGATGATCGCTTCGCAAATGTCGCCGAGCAAGGCGCGCTTGCCGCGTCCGCCGGTCTGGGCTTCGCCCTCCCCGAGCCGCATCGCCGGGCCTACGCCCCAAGCCTCCGCAACCTCGGCGCAGGTCTCCTTGCGCACGAGCGCAGCCAATCGGCGCGACAGCTCGCCCTCGCTTTCGTTCGGAAAGGCGTCATAGAGCATATGGGCGGCGGCAAGGCCCAGCACGCGGTCCCCCAGAAACTCAAGCCGCTCATATGAATCGCGCCGGGCGGGTGAGGCGCTGACATGGGTCAGCGCTCGCGCGAGCAGCGTCGGATCGGCAAATTCATGTCCGATACGCGCTTCGAGCGCAGCGAGCCCCTCGTCGCGGCGGCGCGTCATGTCACGCCCGCGCGTCTGGTCAATGAACAGGTCGAAACAGCCGGTCCCAACGCACCGACCATGGCCAGCGCCAGAAGGCGAGCGCTGATTCATCCTTCTTGACCGAGAAAAAGATGACCTCGGCGCGGCCTACGAGATTGACGAAGGGAACGAAGCCGACGCCTCCATACTCCGGCGCGATGCGCGAATCGGTGGAGTTGTCACGGTTGTCGCCCATCATGAAATAGTGATCGGGCGGAACGACGAAGAGTTCGGTACTGTCGTTGATGCCGTGATCGCCCTCGATTTCGATGATCGTGTGTTCGACCGGCCCCTGATCGCTGTTCCCTGGCAGCGTTTCCCTGTAGGTCGTCACAGGGACGTCGCGTCCCTCGCGATTTTCAGTCACGGCCTTTTCGATCGGCGTGCGCGGCACGATGACGCCGTTGATGTAAAGCCGGCCGTCGATGACCTGGATGCGGTCGCCAGGAAGGCCGATGACGCGTTTGATGTAGTCGGTTTCATTGTCCCGCGGCAGCTTGAAGACGACAACGTCGCCGCGGTTCGGCGGCGACGCCAGAATGCGGCCGGAAAAAATGTCGGGCCCGAACGGCATCGAGTAATTCGAATAGCCGTAGGAATATTTCGACACGAACACATAGTCGCCGATGAGCAGCGTCGGGATCATCGAGCCGGACGGAATATTGAACGGCTGAAAGAGCAACGTGCGGATGACGAGCGCGATCGCCAGCGCCTGGAGGATGACCTTAATGGTTTCTAGAAAACCGCCCTCTTCGCGCTTTTCAGCCACCGGAACGTTCCTGCTCAAGCCGACTCACTCCTCGTGCATTTGGGCGGCGTCGGCCCGCCCGGCCGTTCCGCTTACCACGCTACAGCTTCGATGAGAACCTGCGCCGGCGCCAAACGATTGCGACGGGTTAGCGTCAAATAGATGACCACGCGCCACTTTAGCCATTCAGCCAAAACTTGGCGGATTGTAGGATTAACGCTAACGCCAGGGCTTTCCCTGCCTACGCGCCGACCAGGCTGCCTCGGCTTCAGAGAGGTTGCGCCCGGCCCTGCTCCATGGCCTGACGCATGCGCCGAATCGCCTCCGCGAGCCCGACGAATATCGCCTCGCCGATGAGAAAATGGCCGATGTTGAGCTCGACGACCTGCGGCAGCGCGCAAACTCGGCGCGCCGTCTCATAATCGAGGCCATGCCCGGCGTGGATTTCGAGCCCGCGCTGCGCGCCATAGGCGGCGGCCTCAGCGATCCGTGCGAACTCCGCCTCCGCCCGGACCATATCGCCGACCTCGACGGCGTGACACCAGGCCCCCGTATGGAGCTCCACGACCGGCGACTTGATGGAGACGGCCGCGTCGAGCGCTTCTATCGACGGCTCGATGAAAAGCGACACCCGCACGCCCTCTCGGGTCAGCTGATCGACGTAAGGCAAAAGGTAGTCGTGCTGGCCGACGACGTCGAGGCCGCCCTCGGTCGTGCGCTCGGTGCGCTTTTCCGGCACGAGGCAGACGGCGTGCGGCGCCGTCGCGAGGGCGATGTCGAGCATCTGCTCCGTCGCCGCCATTTCGAAGTTGAGCGGCTTCGATATCGCCGCCTTTAACCGCGCCATGTCCGCGTCGTTGATGTGACGGCGGTCTTCGCGCAAATGCGCGGTGACGCCATCGGCGCCGGCTTCGATCGCGAGCAGCGCGGCGCGAACGGGATCGGGCCGAGGGCCGCCGCGCGCGTTGCGGACGGTCGCGACATGATCGACATTCACGCCAAGGCGGAGGGGTTTGGTGGTCATGCTCTCTCATAGCGCGCGGGCGGACGGTTTGTCATTGGGCGCGCGGCCGGCGCAGCGGCTCAAAGAGCAATTTCAGTCAAGATGCCGGTCACCGCGCTTGCTACGATGCAAAAATGGAGACTAGGACAAGATCAAAGGAACCCGTCTACGCGCGGCGCATCAATCGCGTGCTGGATTACATCGACAGGCATCTCGACGAAGACCTGACCGTCGACGTGCTGAGCGATGTCGCGAATTTTTCAAAATTCCATTTCCATCGGCAATTCTCCCAACACTGCGGCATCAGCCTCTCGCGCTACATTCAATTCATGAGGCTGAAGAGAGCCGCCTATCGTCTCGCCTTCAATCCGACCGCGCCGATCATCGACATCGCTTTGGATTCAGGGTTCGAAAATCCTGAATCATTCTCCCGCGCCTTCAAAGCCGCATTCGGCCAGACACCCAGCGCATTCCGCAAGACGCCGGACTGGGCGTCATGGAGCGCGCGATCTCGCATAAGCCTCCCACCCAATGAAAGGACCAAAGAAATGGACGTAAAGATCGTCGACGTCGAACCGATATTGGTCGCGGCGCTCGAACATCGCGGCGCGCCGGCGCTGCTCAACGATTCAGTGCAGCGCTTCATCGCCTGGCGAAAGTCGTCCAGACTTTCTCCCGTCAGCCAATGCGAGACCTATGGCGTGCCCTATAACGATCCCAATACCACGCTGCCGGAGGAATTTCGCTTCGACATTTGCGGATCGGTGACAGAGCCGGTCCGCGCCAATGAACAGGGCGTCGCGACGAAGACGATCCCCGGCGGACGTTGCGCCATGACGGTCCATGCCGGTTCGCGCGACCGGATCGACGAGACCGTCTATGCGCTCTATCGCGACTGGCTGCCGGAATCGGGAGAAGAACTGCGGGATTTCCCGGTCTATTTCCACTATTTGAACCTCGATCACGATACGCCCGAACATCGCCATTTGACCGAGATATATTTGCCGCTCAAGTAGGGTCTGGCGGTGGTGCGGACGGTCGCGACGTGATCGACATTGACGCCAAGGCAAAGGGGGATTTGATCGTCATGCTCTCTCATAGCGCGCAGGCGGCGCGCTCGCCATTGAAGGTTTCTGCACAACTCTTTGAAAATCGATCCGGCAGGTTTTGGCGCCATCCCTAGTTTTTGCATCAAATTAGGAGCGAGCGGAGGAGCGAATGGTTCAACGCCATATTGAAACAGAAATTGAGATCGAAGCTCCTGCTGCTTGCGTCTGGGGCCTCTTAACTGATTTCAACCACATGCCTTCATGGAATCCCTTCATAACCGGGATCTCTGGAAATCTGGCGCAAGGGGAAACGCTCTCCCTTAGGATTGCTCCTCCGGGTAAACCCGCCATGCGGTTTAATCCGGTGGTCCTCGCGCTGAGTCCTAATTCAGAATTACGCTGGCTTGGACGGGTATTCGTCAAAGGGTTGCTCGATGGCGAACATTATTTCCTGCTTGAACCGCTTAATGAGAAGCGAACGCGCCTAAGGCACGGGGAAATATTTTCCGGGCTCTTCGTGGGGATGTTGAGCGGGATGTTGCTCGCGACCCAGCAAGGGTTTGAGGCTATGAATTCCGCCCTAAAGGCTCAGGCGGAGATGCGGCAGAAGTCTTGAGTTTAGCGCCTTCGGCGAAACAACATTCTCGATCTATGCGCGCGCCGGCACCGTGAGCATGTCGAGCACAGGACATGAGGGCGCGGCGTCGCCCGAGCATTGGGCGATTGTCGCGGCAAGAATCCCTTCAAGCCTAGTAAGATCAGCGAGCTTCGCCCGCACCTCGTCAAGGTGCGTTCGCGCGATCTCGTTCACCTCCGCGCAAGAAGCGCGGGACGGCTCGGCAAGGGCCAAGAGAGCGCGAATTTGCTCGATGCTGAATCCAAGCTCGCGGCCGCGACGGATGAACGCTAGCCGTCGGACATGGCCGTCCTCATAGACGCGATGTCCGCTCGCCGTCCGCGCAGGCGATGGCATGAGCTTGATGCGCTCGTAATAGCGCACCGTTTCCAGATTGACGCCCGTCGCCTCGGCAAGCCGCCCAATCGTCAAGGACTGCATGGATTTTTCTCTTGCACCCGTAGTCGCTACGGGGCGCACGATAGCCAGCACGTCAAGAAAGGGCAAACCATGACGATCAATGACGCCGCACAAGAAAAGCCAGCCGCTTCGGCTCCGCCCGCCGCTCCCGCCGCCTCGAAGTGGTTCGCCGCCTTGGGACTCGTCGCGGGCCTCGGCGCGGTCGTCGCGTCGTCCTGCTGTGTCATACCGCTGGGGCTCGCGGCGCTCGGCGCGGGCGCAAGCGTTTTTGGCGGCCTTGAATTGATCGCCGCCTGGCGCGTCCCGCTACTCGCTGCGAGCGCTTTGGCGATTGGCGGGGGATGGAGCGCATGGTGGATGAAACGCCCCGTGATGTGCGCCTCAAAGGCGAACTGCGCGTCCCCGGAGCGCTCTCGTTCAACGCTCGCTCTACTGCTCTGCGCTTCGGCGATTGCGCTGGCGGCCGCGGGTTGGAGCTATATCGACCCGGCGTTGCTCAAGCTTTTTCAGGGGCGTTGAATGAAGCTGGTCTCGACAATCACCTGTCCCTTGTGCGGCCATCGAGCAACGGAAACGATGCCGGTCGACGCTTGCCAGTTCTTTTACGAATGCAAGGGCTGCGGCGCGCTCTTAAAGCCGAAGTCAGGGGATTGCTGCGTCTTCTGTTCCTATGGCGATGCGCCATGCCCGCCGATACAGGAAGCGAAAGAGCAGAGCCGCCCCGCCGCATGTTGCTCCGAGTTATAGGGCAAGACATTCGCTATGGAGCCTGATGGGCGGCCGCCAAAAAAGGACGCTCTTACCCAATCACCCGCTCGACCTTGCTCACCAGGGGGCTCGCGCGCAGGCGCGTGACGACGCCATTCAGATGTTTCAGGTCGGCGACTTCAAGATCGAAGGTCATTTCGCGGAAGTCAGGCGAATGCGCCTTGAAACTGATGTTGTCGATATTGGCCCCGGTCTCGCCGATGAGCGTCGCGAGCGCGCCGAGCGAACCCGGCTCGTTGATCGCGGTCACGACGATGCGGACGGGAAACAGCGCGGAAGAGCCGGCTTCGATATCCCAGCGCACGTCGAGCCAGCGTTCCGGCTGGTCGTCGAAGGCGGTGAGCGATGGCGACTGAATCGGATAGATGGTGATGCCTTCGCCCGGCGTGAAAATGCCGACGATGCGGTCGCCCGGCACCGCGCCCCCTTCCGGCGCGAAACGCACCGGCGCGTCGCCGCGCAATCCGCGAATGGGAATGGCGCTGCCGCCGTCTTTCGCGCCCGGCGCCTTGAAAACCACATTGGCGTTCGCCTTGACGCCGAACCATCCCGGTTCACCCGGGCCGATAGGCCTTGGCGCGGCTCTGCGCTCTTCGCTGAAATCGGGATAGACCGCCTTGACGACATCGCCCGAATAGATTTCGCCGCGGCCCACTGCGGCGAGCGCGTCTTCGACTGAAGGGCGCGCGAGCCGCATCAGCGCCGATTTCAGCTTGTCCTCGCTCCAGACGCGGCCGGCGCGCTCAAAAGCGCGTTCGACGATCTGGCGGCCAAGCCCGGCATATTGCTGGCGCACGGCGTCGCGCGTGGCGCGCCTGATCGCGGCGCGCGCCTTGCCGGTTGCGACCGCCGCCTCCCAGGCGGCCGGCGGAACATGCCCCTCGGCCCGGATGATCTCGACCTCGTCGCCGTTTTTCAGCTGCGACAGCACCGGGGCGACGCGTCCATTAATCTTCGCGCCAACGGCTGAATCGCCGAGCTTGGTGTGCACGGCATAGGCGAAATCGATCGGCGTCGCGCCGCGCGGCAGCGCGATCAATCCGCCCTTCGGCGTGAAGCAGAACACCTGATCCTGGAACAGTTCCAGACGGGTGTGCTCAAGGAATTCCTCGGGATTGTCGCCATGCGCGAGGAGATCGAGCGTTTCCTGCAGCCAACGGAACGCGCGGCTTTCCTTGGCGAGCTCCTCGCGGCCCTGCGCCCCAATGGCGTCCTTATAAAGCGCATGGGCGGCGATGCCGAAGCGGGCGATCTCATGCATTTCGGCGGTGCGAATCTGAAGTTCGACGCGCTGGTGGCCGGGACCGATCACGGTCGTATGGATCGAACGATAGTCGTTCTGTTTCGGCGTCGAGATGTAATCCTTGAAGCGGCCGGGAACGTTGGGCCATTTCGAATGCACGACGCCAAGCGCGCGATAGCAGTCCTCCACGGTCCCGACGATGATCCGGAAGCCGAAAATGTCGGAAAGCTGCTCGAAGGAAATCGATTTGCGCTCCATCTTGCGCCACACCGAATAGGGCGACTTCTGGCGTCCGGTGACCGCCGCAGTGATGCCCCGCGCCGCGAACTCCTTAGTGAGTTCATCCTCGATGCGCTTGATGATGCGTCCATTCTTTGTGCGCAGATCATGCAGGCGCTGTTCGATCGTCTGATGCGCTTCCGGCATGAGATGGCGAAAGGCGAGGCCCTCGAGTTCCTCGCGCAGACGCTGCATGCCCATGCGGCCGGCGAGCGGCGCATAGATGTCGAGCGTCTCTTGAGCGATGCGCGCGCGCTTGTCCTGCGGCACGAAATGCAGCGTGCGCATATTGTGCAGGCGGTCGGCGAGCTTGACCAGCAGCACGCGCACGTCTTCGGCGACGGCAAGCAGCAATTTACGGAAATTCTCGCCCTGCCGCGCCTGCTTGGTGACAAGATCGAGCTTCTCGATCTTGGTCAGGCCCTCGACGAGTCTGCCGATCTGCTCCCCGAACAGCCGGTCGATCTCTTCGCGCGTCGCGTCGGTGTCTTCCAGCGTGTCGTGCAGAACGGCGGCGACGATCGTCGCGTCGTCGAGCTTCAGATCGGTGAGGATCGCGGCGACTTCGAGCGGATGCGAGAAATAGGGATCGCCGGAGGCGCGGGTTTGCGCCCCATGCGCCTTCATGGCGTAAACATAGGCCCGGTTTAACAAATCCTCGTCGACGCGCGGATTATACTTCCGCACGCGTTCGACGAGTTCGTACTGACGCATCATGCGCGTGACGCCGAAGAATGGTTATGCGCCGACGCGCCCGCCGCCCATGCGTCGATTTAACGCAGAAGGCAGACGAGCGGCGCCGGAGCGGCAGGTGCATTAAATCGAGAATAGCGCAGGCTGGCCGGCATGACCAACAGCGGCGACGCGCGAATGCGCAGTGTCGCCCGGACTTACCAGGCGAACCGCTTTAAGGAAGTTTAGCCCGACCGCCGACTACTCTGCTTCGTCCTCGACCTCGGCGGGCGGCACCAGCCCTTCGAGACCGCGCAGCAGATCTTCTTCGGTCATGCGGTCGAATTGCGCCTCGCCTTCGAGCTCGCCGCCGACCGCGGGCGTCAAGGCAGGCGCAGCTTCGGCTTCTGGCTCGTCGACTTCGACGTGACGCTGAAGCGAGTGAATGAAGTCCTCGGAAAGGTCTTCCGGCGCAAACGCCGTTTCAGCGATCTCGCGCAGAGCGACAACGGGATTTTTGTCGCGGTCGCGATCGACAAGAATCGGCTGACCGGACGAGATGTTCCGCGCCCGATGCGCAGCGAGAAGGACGAGGTCAAAGCGGTTTTCGATCTTGTCGATACAATCTTCGACAGTAACGCGCGCCATCTGCTGTCAAGCTCCATTCGGTTTGAGAGTAGGGCTGATACGCCAATTATGAAAATTAGGCAATAATCTCTTGGCGCTAGATGCTTTGCTGACGATAGTTGACTTTGTTTCTCTAGAAGACGCTCCATGATTTGTCGGCAAAAAGTCGCCAATCCTCTTGACGCTCCGACATCGAGAGGCGATGTATCTCAGGAGACGCGCGCTGCGCTTTTTCAGGGATGGCTGCGGAAAGGCTCGGGCGGCGCCGCGAGAACGGCGCAATCGCCCTTGAGACTTTCGGCGCTGGACTTTGAAAAAATTGAAGCGACGCCGAGCTGCGGGTTGACGGCGTTAGCCAGTCCCGCACGAAATTAACATAACAACCCGACCGTGAGACTGAGATGGCAGATATCGAACGAATTGCGTTATTCATTGACGGCGCGAACCTCTACGCGACCGCTAAATCATTGGGATTCGATATTGATTATAAGCGTTTGCTCCGCGAATTCCAGGGCAAGGGCCGGCTGATCCGGGCCTTCTACTACACCGCGCTGATTGAGGATCAGGAGTATTCATCGATCCGGCCTTTGATCGATTGGCTGGACTACAACGGCTACGCCGTTGTGACGAAGCCGACGAAGGAGTTCGTCGATTCTCTGGGCCGTCGCAAAGTTAAAGGCAATATGGACATCGAACTTGCGGTCGACGCCATGGAGATGGCGGAGCATATCGACCACATGGTTCTGTTCTCGGGCGACGGCGACTTCCGCTCTCTGGTCGAAGCCGTACAGCGGCGCGGCGTGCGGGTCTCGGTGATCTCGACGATCACCACCCAACCTCCCATGATCGCTGACGAACTGCGTCGGCAGGCGGACGAGTTCATCGACCTCATCCATCTTGTCGGAAAGATCGGCCGCGATCCCGGCGAGCGCGCCGAGCGCATGCAGCGCTATCAGGAGCGTCCGCGTCCGGCGCCCCAAGCGGCTCACGCCGAAGATGAAGGTGAATAACGCTCAGCGCTTAAGTGAAGGCCAATGCTTCGGCGTCTCGACTTCGAGACGCCGAATTTTTTATGGTTCGATTCAGCCGCGCGCGCGAAGCAGCCGACCTTTTTCTCGGCTCCAGTCCCGCTTCTTTTCGACTTCGCGTTTATCGTGCAGCTTCTTGCCCTTTGCTAACGCAAGTTGCAGCTTCGCCCTACCCTTGGCGTTGAAGTAGAGCTTGAGCGGCACGATTGTCATGCCTTCCCGCTCGACCGCCTGAGAGAGCTTGGCTAGCTCGCGCGACTTGAGCAGCAGTTTGCGCGGTCGCTTTGGCGGATGATTGAAGCGATTGCCGGCCAGATATTCCGGAATGTTGGCGTTGACGAGCCAAGCCTCGCCTTGCCGGTCGACATGGGCGTAGCTCTCCGCAATCGTCGCCTTGCCGGTGCGCAGCGACTTCACCTCGGTGCCCGTCAGCGCCAGTCCCGCTTCGAAAGTCTCGCCGATTTCGTAGTTGTAGCGCGCCTTGCGATTATCGGCGACGACCTTGAAATTCGGCTCCGGCTTTGCGGCCACTGATTTTCCCCGAAGCGTTTCGCCGAGAAACGCGGATCTGGAATTTTAGGCGGCGAGCACGCCAGCGTGAACCATCGCTGCGCGTATGCGGTCCTTGGTGGGTTGCGTGCACGGCACCAGCGGAAGCCGCACCCCCTCCTCGGCCTTGCCGAGAAGCGAGAGACCATATTTGGCGCCTGTGACCCCGGCCTCAAGAAAAGTCGCAACGTGCAACGGCGTGAGCCTGTCCTGAATCTGCAGCGCTTTGGCGTAGTCGCCGGCGAGACAGGCGTTCTGCAAATCGGCGCAGAGCCGCGGCGCGATATTGGCGACGACCGAGATGCAGCCATGCGCCCCCGCCGCCATGCAGGCGAGCGCCGTGAGATCGTCGCCAGAAAGCTGGATGAAATCGGGACCCATCGCCTCTCGTTGAAGCGAAATGCGGCCGATATTGCCGGTCGCGTCCTTCACGCCGACGACGTTCTTCAACGCGGCGCAGCGCTTCATCGTCTCGACGCTCATGTCGATGACCGATCGCGGCGGGATGTTGTAAATAATAATAGGAATCGAGACGGCGTCGTTGATCGCCTTGAAGTGCAGATACAGCCCTTCCTGATTGGGCTTGTTGTAGTAGGGCGTAACGATGAGGAGACCGTCCGCTCCGGCGCGCTCCGCATGGCCGGCGATGGCGATCGCCTCGCGCGTATTGTTCGAGCCCGCCCCGGCGACAACCGGCACGCGCCCCCTCGCGGCGCGAATCGTCTCGGTAATGACGCGCCCATGCTCCTCGTGGCTCAGGGTCGGGCTTTCGCCCGTCGTGCCGACGGGAACGAGGCCGTGCGTCCCGTTTTCGATCTGCCACTCGATCAGCGCGCGAAGTGCGTCATAATCGACTTCTCCATGGGAAAACGGCGTGACCAGGGCCGTCATCGACCCATGAAAAATCGGCTTTCCATTCATTGAATCAAAGCTTTCCCTACGCCCCAGAGCCGCCGTAATCGCGTCGCTAAGATTGAGGCGCCCTTCATAGCGGTTGGGCTGCGTTCGGGAAAGCCCTAGGCTATAATAGGAGGCCGCGAGATATCGAAATCGTAAGCGGCGCAGGGAGTTGACCCTTCGTAAAGCAAATGAGAGCAGCTTTTCACGCCAGTAGGGAAACGCGGTGATGATGTTGCCTCGACGTGTTGCGACGCGCTTCAGACTGACGATCGGCATGGCTGCCCTCGCGATCGCCGCGCCGGCCTTCAGTGGACTTGACCGTCTCGGCGACGGCGAAGCGAAGCGCACATCACTTTGGCGCTGGACTCCCGCAGTTCCCCTTAGTCTCGGCGTCTGGCGCTCTCGGGTCGGCTCCTTGCAGGTGACTGTGCGCGAATTCATCGAGCGCGACCACTCCGACAAAGAGGCGGCGCATCCTCTCGGAAATTCGCTCTTTGGCGCGGAGGACGGCGCGCTACCCCCGATCGTGGCGAACGCCCCGACTTTGCGCTGGTCGAATGGCGCCAAGGTGGCGGCGGCAACCGCTGCGTCTTTGCTCGGCGACAACGCCGACGCTTTCATTCAAGCGGTCGCCTTCTACAAGGCTGGCGACTTCCTTCATGGCGATGAGGACGCAGCGCGGATAAAAGGCTCCGTCGCTGACGCCGCAGCGCGCTGGGTCGCCCTTCGTCTTCACGCGCGCGAAGCCGGTTTCAAGCGAATCTCCGCATTCCTCGCCGCCCATCCCAACTGGCCCGCCGCGGATTGGCTACGCCGCCGCGGCGAGGAGGCGCTGGTCGCCGAGCGCCATCCCGACAAAACCGTGTTGGCCTGGTTCGCCGAAACAAAGCCGCTTACCGGATATGGAAGATATGCGCTGGCGCGGGCGCTGGCGCGCGAAGGAAATTTCGAGGCGGCCGCGGCGCTAGCGCGCCAAGCCTGGCGCTACGACGATATCGGACAGGGGTTCGATACGGCCTTTACTAAGGAGCTCGGCGAGCTTCTGACGGCGGCCGACCATAAGTTTCGCGCCGACCGTCTTCTTTATGCGAGCAAGAATGTGCTGGCTTTGCGAGCGGCGGAGCTCGCCGGCAAGGATGTCACGCTGCTCGCCCGCGCCCGCATTCTTGGCTCCGACCGTTTGATCGCGAATGTGCCTGCGTCGCTGCAGGACGATCCCGGTCTGCTCTACGGACGCGTTCACAAGCTGCGCACGGCCAATAAATTCGCCGAAGCTGGCGCGCTGCTGCGCAAAGCGCCGCACGAAGCTGAACTCGTCGTCGACGGCGACGCCTGGTGGGAGGAGCGGCGCCTTGTGGCGCGCAAGCTGCTCGATCAGGGCGATCCCCAGACCGCCTATATTCTTTGCGCACAGCACGCCGCGATTAAGACCAGCAACAAAGTCGACGCCGAATTCAGCGCCGGCTGGATCGCGCTGCGATTCTTAAACGATCCGATCAAGGCTGAACGGCATTTCAAGCTGCTCGCCGAGATTGCGGAAACTCCGCTGCAGAAATCGCGCGCAGCGTACTGGATGGGCCGCACGGCGGAAGTCGAGAACGACTCGAGGGCGCTCGATTTTTATCAGCAGGCGGCGGCGCATTCGACAACCTTCTATGGACAGCTCGCCAGCGCGCGCCTGGGCGCGGAAGATCGGCCAATTCGTCCGGCGCCTGCGGCCGCCTCGGGCGAAAGCCGTCACGAAGCGGTTCGAGTCGCGGAGTTGCTGTTCGCGCTCGGCGAGAAGGACATTGCTGCGCCGTTTGCGCTCGACGGCGCCAAGTATTTGCAAGATGAGACCCAAGTCGCAGCGCTCGGGGATGTCATCGCTCGGCAAGGAGACGCCAAACTCTCGCTCGTTTACGGCAAAGCGGCGTCCTACCGGGGAATTGCGCTCGATGACGTCGCCTTCCCCGCCTACGGGGTTCCAAGCTTCAATGCGCTTCCAGGCTCAGCGTCGCGCTCGATCGTCTTCGCTGTCGCGCGGCAGGAAAGCGCCTTTGACCCAAGGGCCGTTTCATCCGCCGGCGCCATGGGTTTGATGCAGATGATCGCCTCGACAGCGCGGCACACCGCCTCTATGCGCGGCGTAAGCTTCGACATGTCGCGGATGCTCAACGATCCGCCGTTCAACGCCCAGCTCGGCGCGGCGCATCTCGGCATTCTGCTTGGGGAATATCGAGGCGCCTATCTCCTCACATTCGCCGCCTACAACGCCGGCGGCGGGCGGGTGAAACAATGGATCGACGCCTATGGCGACCCGCGCAAGCCCAATGTCGATCCGATCGACTGGGTGGAGAGGATTCCCATCACCGAAACGCGTAATTACGTGCAACGGGTGATGGAGAATTTCGTCGTCTATCGCGCGAAGTTCGAGGATAAGGCGACGCGGCCGCCACAAGTCGAACTAGCGCACGCCGGCCTTTAATCCCTTACTCTAGCAAGGAAACCGGTTGTGGTAGCCGAGCAGCTCGCCAAGTGGCCAGCTGTGGCGCAACTCAGTCGGCGGCCAGGCAAAATATTGATTGCTGCCTGAATAAGGATAGCCAAAATCGCAGCCCGACGTCTCGGTGACCCTCGAGGACACGAAGACAAGTTCGAGCGTCGCGACGAAAAAGCGCCTGTTTCCAACGGCGATGCGCGTCCAGCTCGGATCGTCGCGTATGATTTTGACTTCAGTCCCCGCCGGCGCCGTCTCGATCGCCGCATAATGCTCCTCGGGACCCGCGCGCAGCACCGCCGGATAGGCGAGCATCAGCTTTATCGCCGCCGCTTCCTGGCCACATGAGAGCGCGGCATAAAGAACCAAGGCCAATACCGACCGCCGCATGCCGAATTCTCCGGTTTGATGTGCGCTCGCGCAATCCCCAGTCACAAAACCTAGCCTAAAAGATAGGCTGGCCGGCTCCAAACGGGCCGGTGGAAAAGAGCGCGTGGGACAGAGCATGAAGGAATCGTCGCAGCAAGAGGCGCATCGCTCTCGACTCAGGCGCGGCGCGCGGCCTATGCTTGCAGCCAGCGGCGATGCGCCCCTCCCGGCGAATCCCCGGCTGGTGTACGGTGCGCTCATGCGGCGGATCGCGTTCTCTCTTCTCGCTGCGTCCGTGGCGTATTTCGCGCAGCCCTTATGGCGCGCCACGCAAACCGCCGTCGCCGAAACAAGAGCGAAACAAGCTTCAATCAGTTTTGCGCCGAGCGAACTGCCAGCGGACCATGACGGCGCGAGTCTTCTGACCGTTCCCGCGCCGGGCCGCTATTCGATCCGCGCAAAAAGTCCATCAGGCGCACGCGTCGAACTCGTCGACATGATCGCCGGCCCGCTTGATTCAAGCGGCGCGCCGGGCCTACGCGACGGACGCATTGACGCCTTGCTCGATAGGGGCGTCTACAAGCTGCGTGTCTTCGGCGTGAAAGGCGCGAGCGGCAAGACTGCGCTGTCCGCGCAGAATTTCGTCGAAGCAGAAGGATCGAAGCCGACGCTCGCGCCGGGACGCATTCAAAGCGGCGAACTCGGGGATCTGCAGCAACGTTCCTATGCCTTCGACGTCGGCGCGGAAGGTCACGTAAGCCTTGAGGCGATCGGTCGCGCGCTCAGCGATCTGCGCGTCTGGCGCGCCGACGGCGAACTTGTCGATCTCGCCTTTGAGCAAGAGACGGTCGAAACGAAGCCTGGCCGCGCGATGAACCGGCTGCGCCTCGAAGGCGCATTGGAGCCGGGGCGCTATGTCATCACCGCCTACGGCGGCGAAAAACTCGTCTGGGCGCAAGGCGACGCCGGCCAGCCCTTCATGCTGCGGCTTGAAGAGCCGGCGTTGCTTGCAGCGGGCGTCGCCGAAGGGGTGATCGGCCCGTTCGGCGCCGCGCGCTTCGATGCGCCGGCAAGCTACGACGCCTTCCGTCTCGACCTTACGCAGACAACGCCCGCGCGCCTCGAAGCGCGGCGCAACGAAGCACGAGAGATCGCGACGATCTCGAAGAACAGCCGTGCGCCCTCGGCAAACGTCCGACTCGCCTCTGACGGCAAAACGAACGCGCGTCTTGAAGTCTCCGGCTACGAGGGTCAAGCGTTCACGTTGCGCGGTTTGCGTCAGTCGGATCACGAAACGTTCGAGGCGTCAGGACCGCATCTCGTCAGCGTCGACCTCGCTGGCGACGGCGGCGATGAAGCGCCGGCGACAGCGCTCTTCGCGCGCATCGAAAGCGACGGCAAGACGCGGGTGATCGCTTCTGACGCGCCGCGCATCGACGCTGGAAAGGCGTGGCGGGGAAAATTTAATCTGTTCGGCCCGACGTCGATCCTCTTCGAGGCGACGCGGGACGGGTCTGTGGCGATCGACGCAAAAGGCGTCAAGATCGACGCCTTCATCGAACCCGCGCTTGGCGCGCTCGCGCCGCGCGCAGACGGGAAAAACTCAGCGCGCTACGATCTCCAAGCGGGCTATTATTTCCTGAGGCTAGAGCCGAAAGGCGACTCTGGCGGCGTCATCGACGTGACTCTCGGGCCTCCCGGTCTCTCTGCGCCAGCGCCTGCGTCGGCGGCTTCGCGTCCAACGATTTCCTTCGGGACGCAGACGCTCGAAAAGGACGGCTCCTATCTCATTCTGGCGAATGTCGCGCCGCAACTCTTAACTGGCCCGCGCGTCGTCGCGCTTCCCGTCGAACTCGACAAAGCGCCATTGGCGATCTGGCAGGACGCCGGCAAGGACGTCGCGCTGCCTATTCGGCTTCCCAAGACTGGCAAGGCGATTGCGCGCGATTCGCATAACGCCGATGTCGCGCTGACGCTCGCCGACCAAAAGGACGAGAACGAGCAACGCCTCGCGACAATAAGGATTGCCGCCGCCGAAAAATCGCGCGCGCTGGGGCTCATCTTTATTCCCGAAGCGACGCCAGCGAAGCCCGAAGAACCGGGCAAGCCCGCGCCGACGGCGCTTTCCGCTTCCGTTGCGCGTCCGGCCTTCTTTGATCTTACGCGCGATGAAACGAAGCGTTTGCGCTTTGATGTCCCTCAGGGCGGCCTTTATCGAGTCGAAACGCTCGGGCGCATGAAGACGGCGCTTCGCGTCGGCGCAAACGTTTCGCCAAGACTCGACGAAGGCGAAGCGAATGGCCCTGGCGACAACGCGCTTGTGACGGCCTTCTTGCGCGCCGGCGCCTATCGCGCGGCGGTAACGGCGAAGGAGTCTTCCGGCCATCTGGGCCTCGCCGTCTCGCCCGCGATTCTCGCGCCGACGGCGAAACTCGTCGACGCGGGAATTGCGCGCGCGACGCTCGATTCAGGCAAGGGCGCAATCACGCCGATCGAGATCACGCGCGAGGGCGAATATCGCATCGAGCTTCTTGGACTGAAGCAGAAATGGCGCGCGAGACTGGAGGACGCCGATGGCTGGCCGCTCGCGGCGCCAGGCGAAATGCAACGCCTGACGCGGCGGTTCGAGAAGGGCGCCTGTCGGCTGGTCGTCATGCCCAAAGACGTCGAAGCGCGCATGGTTGCGCGATTGACGCCAATCCTCTCCGCGAAGACGCTGGAAGGCCACGGCCCGCATCCTCTGCCCTTCGGCGAAACGCAGCGGCTGCAATGGCGCGAACCGCAGGCGCGCGACGCGACGCGCACGCCGGACCTCTGGCGATTCGCGCTCTATGGCGACGCCGAGATCGATCTTTCGATCGGCGAAGGCATGGTCGGCGAGATTTTTAAAGGCGAGAAGGAAAGCGTCGGCAAGGTTGCTGCGGGCAGGCCGTTCAAATCGAAACTCTCAGCGGGAGATTATCGCGTGGAGGCGCGAAGCCTAGCGCATGACGATCGTCTCGACTACGAGATTTCACTCGATTCGCAGGAGTTGCAGCCAGATGCGCCGCGCGCCGTCGAACCGCCTGCGCGCGTCGATTTTTCGCTGGCGAAAGACAGCGTCGTCGATCTCTCCAGCTTCGGCGCAATCGAAACCATCGGCGCGTTGAAAAACGATAAGGGCGACGTCATCGAGCGTCTGCAGCCACGCGCCGACGACTGGAATGTCGCCCTGTCCCGGCGGCTGCCCGCTGGAAATTACCGGCTCGAGCTCGAGCCGCTTGGCGCTCAGCCGAGCGCTCCTGTGGAAGCGCGGGAAGCGTCCAGCGAGGAGACCGAAGAAGTCTCCAATGAGGAGGCCTCCAACGAAGGCTCCAATCAAGAAGAGACGGCGGAGAATGAAGACGCGCCTTTAAGCGGCGTTGAGCTTCGCCTGTCGCTGCTCGATGAGAAGAATGACGGCGCGTTGGCGTTTTCGGGCGAGAAGACGCTGAACGGCGCCGGCGCGCATGTCCTTTCCCTCGCCCCGGCGCCCGCCGGAAGCCTTGCGTTGCTTGCGGCGCGCTCGGAAGGCGATGCCGCAATCTCGATCGAACGACGCGACGCCGATGGCAAATGGCGCGCGATCGGCGTCGAGCGTGGGCGCAGCCCCGTCGCCGCCTGGCCTGCAGCCGGAGACGCCGAACTGCGCGCCGTCGTTTGGGCGATCGGCGGAAGCGATGCGCCGATCGCGCTTTCCGCGCGCGCGGTCGAACGTCGTGCGCGCCAGCTCGGCGAAGTCGCGCTCGATCCGGTCGAGGGCGTCGCCGGAGTCTGCGTCGCCAAAGTCGCGGCGCCCGACTCTTCGCTCGTGACCCTCGACACGCAGCAAGACATCGCCGCCGGCTCGATGGCGGCGACCCTATTGCGCCCGGCGCGCTCCGGACCGCTTGCGCCGCAAGCGCAAGATCTGTGGCTGATAAGCCGCGGCGACTGCGCGTCGCGCATCGGCGTCGCCGCCTTCGATTGGAAGGGCGCTGAGATTTCGCTCGACATTGGCGAGGGCGAGCGCGCGCATCTCGCTTCTCTTACGCCACCCCCCGACAAGCAGCGGCTGTGGCTCGCACGTTCCGCCTTCGCGCAGCCCGCGCTCGACGGCGGCCATGGAGACGGCGTCGCGCCGGGGGCGGCCTTGGCGCTTGCGGGTGAAGCGCCGCTCGCGCTTTGGAATGCCGAAGGCAGCGCGCCGATGCGCGTCGCGCTGGGTGCGATCGACGTCGAGACAAGGCCCGCGATGAAAGGCGGCGCGCTATTTTCGGGAATCATCCCGCCGATGAGCGCGCAGCCTATCGACATGGACGAAGCCGCCGGGCCGCTCGCGCTCGACCTCGCCGGCGGGCTCGCCGCTTTTGCAGAGCCGCGCGTCGTCTTCGGCGACGGCGCCGCCACGTCGCGAATTCTGCACGGCGTCAAGTCGCGCGTGCTTCTCGTCAATCTGACGCAAACCCCGCTGCCGGCGCGCATTGCCCGCGAGACCGGCGAGAGCAGGCGACTCGACTCGACGCGCGCATTCTCGCGTTTCTTCCCCGCTACGGGGCAAATTTCGCTGCCGCTCGACGCGCAGATGAACGACAGGCTGATCGTCAGCGGCGCGCAGTCGACGGTCATATCGAACAGCGGCCGTATCGCACGCGGCGAGAACATCATGCTCGACGGCGCGGGCGAAGCGATCATCGATCACGGGCCTGGGCTCGTCGCCTTTTGGATCGAGCGCGCCGGCGTTGCACCGTGGCCGGCGCCTCAAGCGCGCGCGCTCAACCCGCCGCAGCGTGTGGCGCTCGAAGGCGCGGCGATGCGCTTCTCGATCAAGAATGATAAGCCCGCACTGTTGAAAGCGACCGGCGCCGCGCCGGCGATCGTGAGTTTTGCGCAAAACGGCAGGCGCGAGACGCTTGCCTTCGCGAATGGCGTCGATCTCAACCGCTATATGACTCCTGGCGAAGCGACGCTCGATATTTACGCGCCCTATGACGGCGCGCTTTCCGGCATGCTCGATATTTCGACGCAGCCCGTCATCGAGGCACATGAGGGCGTGAACGACGCGGTGGCGGTTTCGCCCGGCGCCAGCGCTCTCTTCAGCTTCGAGGTGAAGGAAGCGCGCGACATCGGTCTCGGCGTGCGCGCCGAGCCTGACCGCGTCAGCGCGCGGCTCATGGATGCGCAAGGCAAGACTATCGGCGAAGGCGTCGCGCAGACGATGAAGCTTTCGCCAGGGCGCTATTTCCTCGAAGCGCGAACGCCCGCCGACGCTCTGGCGACGACGATCCGGGCGGCGATCGTCGGGCTGTCTCCGCCCGTGAACGCGCCGCCGGCGGAGATCGTCGCGGAGCTGCTCGACAAGGCGGGCATGAAGAAAAGCAAGGCGCAATGATTGCGAAAGGCGCGGCGATGAAAAGACTTCTGCTCCTCACTCTCTGCGCGCTCCTTGCCGCATCGGCGCCGCTGCGCGCGGAAACGCCGCCTATCTTCGATCGCGTGCAACGCGCCGACGGCGCGCGCGTCGCGCCCGATAGATTTTTGCGCGCCTATGATCCGGTGACGGTCTTCTTCTCCAGCGATGCCGGACCGAAGGACGGCGGACCTGAGGACGCGCCGCAAAAATATGTGATGATGACGCCGCAGCCTGCCGGCCAGTGGCGCTGGCTTGGTCCGCGCGCTTTGCAGTTTCGCCCCGCCGACGCCTGGAAGCCGCTGTCGCGCATGAGCGTGAAACTCGGCGCAGCGGAAACCAGACTCGTCGCGCTGCTGCCGACGCCGCGTTCCACCAATCCAGCCGAGGGCGCCGATCCGCAGCTCGAACTGACACAGATCGCCCTTGTTTTTGCCGAGCCGGTCGACGTCGCCGCGCTTGCGCGGCTGTTGACGATCGAAATTCGTCCCTCGCCAGGCGTTTCGCCGCAAGGCGGGCAAACGCTCAGCGCGTCGGCCTATGAGATCCGCGCGCTGGAGCGGGGCGAGCGCGCCGAAGAACAGACATACGTCATTCGTTTCCGCGAAAGGATAGCCGACGGCCGCGTCGCGATCCTGCGGCTACGGCTCTCCGACGAAGCGGGACTCGACGACCAGACCTATGAACTGCGGCTGCGCACCGCGCCGCCTTTCGCCGCCACGGAGGCAAGTTGCGGGCGCGGCTGGAGCGACGATCGCGCCGACAATGTGCTGCGCTGCGCGTCCTACCTTGTGACGCCGGAGAGCGGCGAAGAAGAAGGCGGCGAGGTCGCTACGCCGCCCTATTCCGCGGCGAGCAAGCGCCAGCTTGCGCTCTCATTCAACGCCACGCCCGAAGCGCTCGACATTCTTCGGGCGCGTGAAGCGCTACGCATCACGCCTCCCGTCGACGATCTTGCCGTCGAGACCGACGGCAGGCGACTGCGCATCGTCGCGAAATTCCTGTCGGATCGGGTTTACGAACTTTCGATTGCGGAGGGCGCGCTCAAAGACTCGCAAGGACGCGCGCTTGCGACCGCCTTCACGCAGCGCTTCGCCTTCACCCGCGATGTTCCAGCGCTACAATGGGACGCGGGCTACGGCGTCGCGGAGCGTTTCGGTCCTCAACTCTTGCCGCTGCGCGGCCGCGGCTATGATCGCGCCGACATCCGCATCCACGCCATCGATCCGCTGTCGCGAGATTTCTTCCCCTTCCCGGCGCATGGCGTCGAGACGAGCGATTCCGACGCGCCGCCCCTGCCCGGCAACGAGCCGAAGTCATGGAGCGAGACTGCCGACATTGAGGCGCAGGCGATCAAGGAGCGGATTAAGTCGCTCGGATCGCCCTCAGCGTCGCGCCTCGTCGATCTGCCGATCCGCCGCAACGGCCCCGACGCGAAATTCGGCGTCGATCTCAAGGAGGATTTCGCCAAAGTCAGCGGCCGCGGTCAGCCGGGAACCTATCTTGTCGGACTTCGCGCGGTCGATGACGACAAGCGCCGCTGGCTGCGCGTGCAGATCACCGATCTCTCGTTGTCAGCCATAGAAGAGCCGACGCGCGTGCGTTTCGTCGTCACCTCGCTCTCGACGACGCAGCCAGTCAGCGGCGCACAAATCCGTGTCGAAGGACTCAAGGACGAAAAATTCGTCACGCTCGCGAGCGGAACCACCGACGCTTCGGGCTTCTATTCCTGGACGCCCGACAAGCGCGGCGGCGGCGAAGCGCGCCGCGTCGTCGTGAACAAGGGGTTAGATACGCTGGTCACCGACCCTAACAGCGCGCCTTCAGAATATTCGCGGGAAATCTGGTCGAAGCCAGAGTCGGAATGGCTTGACTGGACGAGCGAGGCTGACCAGCCACGCGCCGAAAAGCCGCGCACACTCTGCCATCTCTTCTCCGAGCGGCCGATCTACCGGCCGGAGGAAAGCGCGCACATCAAAGGCTTCGTGCGCAGCTATCGCGGCGGCGCGCTGAGCCTCACAAAGACCGGCGGAACGCTTGTCGTAACGGGGCCCGGCAATCAGGAATGGCGCATTCCGGTGAAGCTCGACGCGAGCGGCGGCTTCTATCACAAATTCGACGCGCAAACTCAGGCGACCGGCGACTATTCGGCAAGATTCGAACCGGATGCGCCGAAAAAAACGAACAAAGCCGAGGCGCAGAAAAGCGGAACGGAAGAAGCCGTCGAGGCAGAGAGCGAAGCGGCAGAGCCCGCTCAAGACATTTCCTGCGGCCAGTTCACGTTCAAGAAAGAAGCCTATCGTCTGCCGACGTTCGAAGTGGTGCTCAACGCGCCGCAGACCGTCGCGCTCGACGGGACCTTCGACGTCGATCTCCTCGCCCGCTATTTCGCTGGCGGGCTTGCGGCTGACCGTCCCGTCAAATGGCGCGCGGCGCAGTTTCCACATGTCTTCGCGCCGCCGGGACGGGAGGGCTTCCTCTTTTCGACCGACGCGCGCTTCTCGGGCGAGGGTAAGTTCAAATCGACTGCCGTGCTGGAGCGCGATCAGCGCACCGACGCCGGCGGCGCCGCCCGCATGACCTTCGATACGACGATCGAGCCGACGGCGCAGCCGCGCCGCTACTCCATCGAAGCGACGGTGACGGGCGACGACGGCGTCGAGGTGCGCAATGTGCAGAATGTCATCGCGCTGCCGCCCTTCGTACTCGGCGTGAAGACGCCGCGCTATGTCGAGCGTCCCGGCGTCGTAACGCCGGAGCTCATCGCCATCGACGGCAAGGGCGACGCGGTTGTGGGCCTTGAGATGACGCTGCGGCTCATCAAGCGTAACTGGATTTCGACGCTGCAGGCGTCCGATTTCGCTCAGGGCGCAGCAAAATATGTCACCCAGGCGCAGGACGATGTTTTAATCGAACGCAAGGTGACGAGCGCGAAAGAAGCGCAGAAAATCGAACTCGAGACGCGCGACGCCGGCGTCTATGTCGTGCAGCTGGAGGCCTATGACAGGCTCAAGCGCCGGCAGCAGGTGAGCGTCGACTTTTTTGTCGGCGGCGACACTCCAGTCACTTTCGCGCGGCCGCCGGCTGAATCCGCGACGATCACCACCGACAAGGATAAATATGCGCCGGGCGAGGTGGCGACGCTCATCATCCAGTCGCCGTTCCAGAACGCGCGCGCGCTCGCCATCATTGAACAGCCGAGCGGCGTCTATGACTATGAGTTCGTCGACATCGCCAATGGCTTCGGCCGCTACGCTGTTCCGATCAAGAAAGAGCAGATGCCGAAGCTCGCCGTGCATTTCCTGATCATGCGCGGACGGTTGAAGGATGCGCCGCCGCAGCCGACGGCGACTTTCGATCTGGGCAAGCCCGTCACCATTGCGGCGACAAAATGGATCGAGGTGACGCCGGTCAAGAACATCGTCAATGTGAAGCTCGAACATCCTGCCAAGGCGCGCCCAGGCGAAGCGATCGAGGTCGCGCTGCGGCTTTCGGATGACGCCGGCAAGCCGCTGTCCGGCGAAGCGACCTTCTGGATGGTCGATCAGGCGGTGCTCTCGCTCGCAAAGGAACGGCCGCTCGATCCGCTACCCGACTTCATCGTCGAGCGCGAAACGAAAATGGCGGCGCGCGACACACGCAATATGGCCTTCGGCGTCATCCCCTTAGAGGAGATCGCTGGCGGCGACGGCGATGAATTGCAGGAATGGGGCGCTGAAAACAATATTTCCGTGCGCAAGAATTTCACGCCGGTGCCGATCTATCTGCCGAGCGTGAAGATCGGGCCAGATGGCGTCGCCAAAATCAAGGTGCAGCTTCCCGATACGCTCACCGTGTTCAAGCTGCGCGCCAAAGCGGTGAGCGGGCCCGACCGTTTCGGCGCAGCCGGTGGCGAAATGCTGATCCGTCAGGCGCTGGTCGCGCAGCCGGCGCTACCGCGATTTATTCGCCCAGGCGACGCCTTCGACATCGGCCTCGTCGCGCGCATCGTCGAAGGACCTGGCGGCGCCGGCAAAGCGTCAATCGCGGCGCCGGCGCTGACGCTCTCCGGCGAGGCGAGCCGCAAGATTGAATGGACGCAGAACAAGCCTGTGCGCATTGATCTGCGCGCTGCAGCGCCGGCCCAACTTGCAGGCGACGCGACGCTCGCCTTCCGCATCGAGCGCGACGCCGACCGCGCGAAAGACGCCGTCGAAATCGCGTTGCCGGTGAAGGAGGATCGCGAGGCGACGCGACGCTTCGAATTGGTCGAGATCGCCCCCGGCGAAACGAAAACGATTGCTGCCGCTAGAGAACAGGCGCGGCCTGGCAGCTTCTCGCGCGAGACGATCGTCGCCGCCGACCCATCGCTTGTGAGGCTCGTCGCCGGACTGAATGCGCTCGTCGAATATCCCTATGGCTGCACCGAGCAACGCTTGTCGCTCGCGCGCGGCGGACTGGCGCTAAAAAGCTTCGCGCCAATTCTTACGGCGGCGGGGCTCGAGGATCGCGTCTCCACAAATGTGAAATCGACGGCGCAAATCATTGACCAGTCGATCGACGCTGACGGGCTCGTCGCCTTCTGGCCGCGCGCGCGCGGCACGGTCTCGCTGACCGCCTGGTCTTATGACTTCCTTGCGCGCGCCGAGCGCGCTGGAGAGCCGATCGACAAGACGCTTTTGGATCGTCTCGCCAATATCCTCAAATTATCGTTGCGTTCCGATTATCCGCGACTGCTTTCGGGCGATGAATTGCGCGAGCGCGTCGAGGCGCTCGCTGCGCTCGCAGAAGGCGGCAAGCTCGATGAATCCTACGTCGCCGAATTTGCGCGCCGCGCCGACTTCCTGCCCAATATCAGCGTCGCGCAAATGGCCGCCGCCGCCGCGCTTCTGCCCAATGTCGATCAGCGCGCGCTCGCCGCGTTGATCGATACGATGTGGAGCCGGGTGAAATTCGCTAACCGAAACGGCGTGCAGATCTATGCGGGACAGGCCGCTGAAAGCGCTTCGCCGATCATTCTGCCTTCCGAGACGCGCAATCTGGCCGAGATGGTGCGCGCCGCATCGCTTACCGCCTCCGGCGATCCGCGCGCCAATGCGCTGCGCGACGCGCTGCTGCGGCTTGGCGAAGGCGACGGCTGGGGAACGACCAACGCCGACGCCGCAGCGATCGAAGCGCTCGCCGAAATCTGGCGGCGGCCGGTCGCGCCGATCGGCGTCACCTTCAATGATGGCGGACAGGATCGCGCGTTGACGCTCGACGCCAACAGTCCGGTCGTCCGCCATGTGTCAAAGAGCGACGCGCCGCTGAAAATCGCCAATGGCTCGAATGCGCCGCTCGTCGCGATGATCGAGACCCGCTACACGCCGGCGGAGCCGGGCGCCAAGGCCCAGCCGACGAGCGACGGCTTTACGATTACTCGACAGAGCTGGCGTATCGAAAGCGGCAAGGCGCCACAGAAAATCGAATTCAGCGACGGCGTTTTGCAGGTGAAGCAGGGCGACCTCATCGAGGAGACGGCGGAAGTGGTCAATCCCGAAGATCGCACGCATATCGCGATCTCGATCCCGCTCGCCGCCGGCTATGAGCCGCTCAATCCCAACATCGCGACGGCGCCCGCCGAAGCGCAGCCTTCATTTGCGCCGACGCTGCAACCGAGCTGGGTCTCTTTTGGCGACGACCGCGTGTTCTACGCATATGATTCGCTGCCGAAAGGAACCTACCGCTTCGCCTTTCGGCTGCGCGCGCAGACGGCGGGCGCCTATACCCAGCCGTCTGCCCTTGTCGAGGCGATGTACAAGAAGGGCCTTCGGGCGACGAGCGCGGGGGCAAGGGTGGAGATTGGGAAGTGATGAAAGTTAGCGGCGTCGCGCCGATGCGCCCCTTCTCCCGCCCGCGCGGGAGAAGGTGTCATGCGAAGCATGACGGATGAGGGTCGCGGGGTTCACCCTCACCCGACCCCGCTTCGCGGGGCCACCCTCTCCCAAAGGGAGAGGGTTCGCGCATTTTGCAATAGCACTCCTTGTGGCAACGCTATTTGCAGGCGCCGTCTGGCTCTCGCATGAGGCGCTTTCGCACGCCGAACTCGTCTCTCCGCACGCAAGCGCTATCGTTTACGACCGAAACGGCGCATTTCTGACCCAGATCGGCGAAAGGATTCTTGACCCCGCGACGAATGCGGCGCGCGTCGATTACGGCTATTGGCCGCTGAAGACTGTCCCGGAAAAAATTGCGCACGCGACTCTCGCTCTCGAAGATCGCCGCTTTTACGCTCACCCAGGCGTCGACATCCGTGCGTTGCTACGCGCCGCCTGGCGCAATCTAACATCGCTCGGCAGACGCGAAGGCGCCTCGACGATCGCCATGCAGGTCGCGCGCATGCAGGGCGAGAGGCCGCGCAGTTTCGGCGAAAAACTGATGCAGGCTGTGACAGCGCTCGCGATCATCTCGCGTCACAGACATGAAGCGACGCTCGCGCATTATCTGCGGCTCGCGCCATACGGATTGAACGGGCATGGCGTCGCCTACGCCGCGCGTTTTTATTTCGACAGGCCGGTCGAAGATCTCTCCTGGGCGCAGGCCGCCCTGCTCGCCGCCATTCCGCAATCGCCTGGACGCATGAACATCACGCGCGAAAGCGGCCTCAAATTGGCGGCCGCACGCGCCCGATACGCTCTCGCGCGACTAGAGGAAGAAGGCGCCCTCGACGCCGCGCAGGCGGCGCTGGCGCGCGCAGAACTCGATCATATGCACCCGCTCGACGCCAAGCGCCGTCCTGAGACGCTGCACCTCGCGCTACGCTATGAGGCGCTCGCGCGCGAGGGCTTGGCGCGGCCAGTCTCAGACGGCGACCGACGCATCAATGCGACGATCAATATGGAGGTCGAACGAGACGTGTTGCGTCTTGCGCGCCGCTATCTTTCCAATTTTCGCAGCCGCGGCGCGCGACAAGTCGCGGTCATGGTCATTGAGCGCGGAACGAACGCCGTCATTGCCGACGTCGGCTCGTCCGACTATCGCGATCCTCAGGCAGGCGCCTTCGATTTCACGCGCGTGCGGCGCTCGCCTGGTTCGACGTTGAAGCCCTTCATCTATGCGCTGGCGTTCGAGCGCGGCGCTCTCAAGACGACGGACCTTTTGAACGACATTCCCGAAGGCGCGTCGGGCGTATCGAACGCCGACGGACTCTATCTCGGACCGCTGACGCCGCGTCAGGCGCTCGCAAATTCGCGCAATGTGCCGGCGACGAATCTGCTGCGGCGCGTGGGGCTCGAGGCGAACTTCAATTTCCTTCGCGATCTCGGACTGCATGATCTCGAAACCCCGGCGGAGAGTTTCGGAATTTCCATGGCGATCGGCGCCCTGCCGACCAGGCTTGAGGATGTGATGCGGGCCTATGCCGCGCTCGCTGATGACGGACTTATGCGCGAGCTTGCGTTCACGCGCGGAGAAGCGCGGCGCGCGCAGCGGCGCGTGCTGTCGGTCGACAGCGCGCGTCTGATCACGTCTATGCTTTCTGACCCGCAGGCGCGGCTTCCCTCCTTTCCACGCTACGGACCGCTCGAATATCCTTTCGCCGTCGCCGTGAAGACCGGAACGTCGCAAGCCTATCGCGACGCCTGGACGGTCGCCTTTTCGCACAAATTCATTGTCGGCGTGTGGATCGGGCGCGGCGACGCCGGCGCGATGCGCGCGATGACAGGCGTGTCATCGGCGGCGCGGCTTGCTCACGCCGTGCTTGCGAAACTGCATGACGCAACGCCGGGAGACATCGCGCCGGAAACATTTGCGCCGCCGCCAAGCCGCGTCGCCATCGACCTTTGCCGTGTCGGCGACGGCGACGACTGCACGCAGACGCTACGCGAATGGGCGAAGCCGAGAGAGGCGCGAGAGGCCGAGTCTCGCGTTGCGAAGCCTCATTCTGACGAGCCGGTCGCACGTCAGGCGCCGACAAGCGCATCAGCGGTCGAACTCGGGCCGCCCCAAGATCGGGGCGGCGCGCCGCTTGTGATCGCGACGCCGGAACACAACACGCATATCTGGCGAAACCCCGAGCAGCCGCAGCGCTTAAATAGACTCGCGTTGAAGCTCGCGCCGATGGGCGGAGACACGCAAATTGTCTGGACGATCGACGGCGAACCATTCGTCACGGCGCAAGCGAACGAAACCGTGTTCTGGCCGATGACGCCCGGCGCGCACCGAATTCAGGCGCGACTCGCGCTTGCGCCCGTCGCGTCGCGCGCGGTGAAGATTGTGATCGAGTGAGGCGAGCGCCAGGCTTGTCATTCCCGACAGGCTGAAGGCTTGATCTGGAATCCTGGGCAGCGTCATCATTGGCGGAATTTTGTTGGATTCCCGAAGGCGCGCCATGCGCGTGCCGGGAATGACACTCCGCAATAATGGCCTCTCACCCGCGCCCAGTAGATGGTTTTCAATGCAGCGCTAGAATTACAGCTAGATAGCGACCGGGAATCAACGGGTGCAAGATGAACAACCAAGTCGTGACCATCATGGCTGCGCTCGTCATAACGTTCGTTGTGCTCGCAGCCTCATCCATGGCCCAGGTCGTCATCGAGCCGGTGGTTTTTGCGATATTCATCATCGCATTGATATGGCCGCTGCAGAAGGCGCTCCAGTTCCGAATGCCAAAAGCTTTGGCGCTGCTGATCACGATTGTCGTGACGCTTGCCGTCGTTATCGCGCTGACGTCGATGGTTGTATGGGGTGGCGGCGAGATCGCCGATTGGATTCGTCGGAATCTCTTGAAAATTGGGACGACATTCCGCAACTCCACGACGTGGCTGGAAGATCACGACATATTCGTGATGTCGCATGTGACGGAAAATTTCGATGCCGCGTGGTTGGTCGGCTTTCTAAAAACAGTCGCATCAAGGGTCAATGTTCTTGTCGGCTTCTCTCTTCTGGTTTTCATATTCTTGATCATGGGCCTTGTCGAAACAGAAGATTTTCAAGATCACATTGTGAAATTAAAAGACCAAGAAACAAGTCGTCGTTTGTTGACGGCAAGCCAGTCGATCGGGAGGAAATTCCGCAAATATATGATCGTCCGCACAATCGCGAGCATTGTTACAGGCGTCGCGGTCGGCGGTTTTGCTCTGCTCATGAGGCTTGAGCTTGCCGCCGCCTGGGCGATCCTCGCATTCGCGCTTAACTATCTACCCTATATCGGATCATTAATCGTTACTGTTTTTCCAGCGTTGTTTGCTCTTGTTCAATTCGATTCCTGGCAAACCGCGATGCTCGTGTTCGTCGCGCTCGCTGTTATTCAATTTGTCATCGGCAGCTATCTCGAGCCGCTCATTTCGGGTTCGGCTTTGGCGATTTCACCATCCGTTGTCGTATTTGCAGTCGTTCTCTGGACCTTTTTGTGGGGTCTTCCAGGAGCCTTCATTGGGGTCCCGCTGGCGATCGCCTTTCTCACGCTTTGCGCGCAGTTTCGGTCAACTCAGTGGATCGCGACGATGTTCTCTGGAGCGTCGCAAACCCCCGATCGCCGCCGGACTGAAGCAAACTGAATTTTAAGAGAATCGATTGAGTCCGAGGCGCCTAACGAAACGCCAGGCCTCGTCAGTCCTTGGCTAAGATCGCTCTCACCCCTGACCGCTGATGCGCTCGATTTCCGCGCCGCAGCCGCGCAATTTCTTCTCTAGCCGCTCGAAACCGCGATCGAGATGATAGACGCGATTGATCGTCGTCTCGCCGCGCGCGGCAAGCGCCGCAATGACGAGCGAGACCGAGGCGCGAAGATCTGTCGCCATCACCGGCGCGCCTTCGAGATGATCCGCGCCCGTCACAATCGCCGTATCGCCTTCGAGCTTGATATGGGCGCCGAGCCGCGCAAGCTCCTGCACATGCATGAAGCGGTTCTCGAAAATCGTCTCGGTGATGCGGGAGACGCCCTTTGCGCGCGTCATCAGCGCCATGAATTGCGCCTGTAGATCCGTCGGAAAAGCGGGGAACGGCGCGGTCGTGACGTTGACGGGCGAAATGCCGGCGCCGTTGCGCGCGATGCGCAGTCCTTCGTTTGTCTCGGTGACGCTGACGCCGGTCTCTTCGATCACATCGAGCGCCGCCTGCAGAAGATCGGCGCGCGCGCCGGCGAGAAGAACGTCGCCGCCCGTCATCGCCACCGCCATGGCATAAGTGCCGGTTTCGATCCGGTCGGGCATGACGGCGTGTCTTGCGCCATAGAGCGAACCGACGCCTTCGATCTCGATCGTCGATTGGCCGGCGCCCTTGATGCGCGCCCCCATTTTCACGAGGCAATCGGCAAGGTCGACAACCTCCGGTTCCCGCGCGGCGTTGCGCAGCACGGTGGTTCCGCGCGCGAGCGAGGCCGCCATCAGCGCGGTATGGGTGCCGCCGACAGTGACTTTGGGAAAGTCGATCTCGCCGCCGATAAGACCTTTCTTCGCCGAGGCGACGACGTAACCATTCTCAATGTCGATCTTCGCGCCGAGCTTTTCGAGCGCCATGAGAAGAAGATCGACTGGCCGCGTGCCGATGGCGCAGCCGCCGGGCAACGACACGCGCGCCTCGCCCATGCGGGCGAGGAGCGGCGCGAGCACCCAGAAGCTCGCGCGCATGCGCGAAACCAGTTCATAAGGCGCAGTGGTGTCAACAATCTCCCGCGCGGTGAGATGAACTGTACGGCCCGCGTCGACAGAATCGCCCGCGCGCTTGCCAGCGATGGCGTAATCGACGCCATGATTGCCGAGAATGCGCTCGAGAAGCGCCACATCGGCAAGAAGCGGCATGTTCGCGAGCGTCAAAGTCTCGCGCGTCAAGAGCGACGCGATCATCAGCGGCAAAGCGGCGTTCTTCGCGCCCGAGATGGGGATCACGCCATTGAGCCGGCTTCCGCCGACGATCTTGATCTTGTCCATCACCCCTCGCTGTCAGTTTTTGAATCTCCGCCGCTTTTGGCTGGCGTCTGGCCATTTAGCGCGCGTTCGCGCTGCTTGCGACGGGCGAGATTGGCGCGCAAAGCGGCGGCAAGCGCGGCCCTCTTTTTCGGCCCGCCCTTAAACTTCCGGTCAAAATCCGCCCCTTTTGGGGCGCCCTTTCGCTGATCGTCGTCGCTGTCGGCCATATTTTGCAAAGGTTATTCGTAAAACCCCTTTCCTACTAAGGGCGTCGTCCCAGGGGCGGCAAGCCTGTTTCACATGCTCGCGCCACTGCCGCGCGCCGCCAGGCGCGTGGGCTCTCGCCTGTCCAGGCGGCGAAAGCGCGCGAAAAATGCGCGGCGTCGGAATAGCCAAGCTCATAGGCGATCTGCGTGATCGGCGTCGCTCCGTCTCTCAAGCGGGTTCGCGCCTTCGCGAGAACGACGCGGCGGCGAATCACATCGAAGCTGTCGCCCGCCTCAGCGAGCCGGCGTTGCAAGCTGCGGGCAGAGAACCCCAAGCGGCGGCCGACATGGTCAATCGTAGGACGCCGCTCGAGCAACGCGAGCTCCACGAGGCGCTCGACGCCTGCGGCAAAGTCGGTCGGCGACGGCATGTCTTCGCCGCGCGTATCCACGGGATCGACGCATGCCGGATTGGCGTTGCTCAAGCGCTCAGCGGGAAATATCAGCGCCGCTTTTTCTCCCACCGCAATTTCGCAGCCCAGAATGTCTTCAAGGACCGCGCGCGCGAGCGGCCTTTGCGGCAGCGTGACCCGCAACGCGCCGACGCGAAAATGTTTGAGCGCCGAGATCATATAGCCGAAGGCGAGCAGTTCATTTTTCTGCCGCCCGACCGGAGCGTCGTCCAGAATTTCATATGTCCATATCGCGAGGCGCGGCGCGCGCCCTTTCGTTTGCGTCAGATCCATATGCGTCATGGACTGCAACATCGATTGAATGCCAAAGTTGCAGCGCTCTATGGCGTTTTCGAGCGTCGGCGCCGTTCGCACGCGTCTGCCGAAGAATCCGAGGCCTTCGATCCCCGCCTGCATGGAGAGGCGCAGCGGCAGCGCTTCGTCGTCCAATTCGCGCGCCGCGTGCTCGACGAGCGCGAGTTGGTCTCTCAACAGGATGAGCTGCTCAGGCGCTTCGATCAGGCGCAATGGCAATTCGGCTTTACGGAAGACACGCGCGACCGAGCCGCCGGCGCGCTCGACCGCTTCCGCAACCGGCCCCATCGAACGCGCCTTAGTGAAGCCGAGAGCGGCCACGAACCTCCCCTGTTCCAACAGAAAATGCGTCTCGCGCGAAACTTCCACCGCTGGCGCGAAATGGCAAGTTCTCCGCCCTCCGGCGCCTAATCTCGGCGCGACTGACCTTTGGAAGGAGGCGGGCCATGATCGGCTCTCTCGCGCCTCATGCGCAAACATTCCTGCTCGCGCTCGGCGCCTTGACCCTCATTCTTTTCTCGATCCCGATCGCCTTCGCGCCGCTCTTCTGGGCGCGCCGCGTCGGCTGGCAAATTCCGTTCGAGCGCGATCTCACCATCTATTTCGGCCGCTGTCTCGGCGCCTTCGCGCTCATCTTGAATTTCTTCATGCTTCGCGCCGCATTGACCGGAGAGGCCTTAACGGCGACATTCGAACTCATGGCGATGGTCTGGGCGACGATGATCGTCGTGCATATCGTCGGCGCGGTCCAGCGCGTGCAGCCGTTTGTCGAGACGCTGGAGATCGGCTTCTGGATCGCTCTGGCGCTGCTCACCGCGGCCTTTTGGCCCGTTGCGAATTGAGGACTCCCCACGCAGGAAAGGAATCGCACATGCCGCACGCGCACGCGCGGACGCCCTTGATCGCCGCAATGACGCTCATCGTCGCGACGCTTGCCGGCGCATGGGCCCAAACCGCCGCGCCGGCGACGATCGCCGTCCTCGATTTCGACTATGTCGACACCTCCGGCGAGGAAAAAGACCAGAGGGACCAGCATGAAACGCGGCTGCGCGCATTCGGCGCGGCGCTGCGCCATGACCTTGGCGCCGACGGCGCTTACAGGGTGGTGACGCTCGATTGCGGTCCCGTTCCCTGCTCTGCGGGACGCATGACGCCGCAGGCGCTTTTCGAGGCGGCGAAAAAGGCGGGCGCGCGGTTCGTCCTTTACGGCGGCGTGCATAAGATCAGCACGCTCGTGCAATTGGCGCAGGCGCAAATCGTGGATGTGGAGAAGAATCTCCTGATCGACGACCGCCACCTCACCTTTCGCGGTGACGACGACGAAGCCTGGCGGCGCGCCGAACAATATCTGGCGCGACAGATTGCGGAAAGCGCGAGAGCGGAGCAAGTGAAATGAAGGCGACGGTCAATATAACGAAGCGGCTCGACGCCTCCGCCGAGCGGGCTTGGGCGGCGATTGCCGGAATTGGCGGACTCGATCGCTGGTTTCCGATCATCTCTGACTGCCGCGTCGAAGGCGCTGGCGTTGGCGCGTGGCGCATCATGACATTGGCGAATGGCGAAGAAATGCGCGACCGCATCATGGAGATCGACGCCGGCGCGCGACGACTGCGCTACGAACGCCCGCATCATCCTTTTCCGGTGAAAGACTATGCAGGCGTCGTCGAGATTCACGACGATGGCGAAGCGCACAGCGTCCTGTCCTGGACGGTGCGCTTCGACGTCGACGCCGAGCATCGGGACGAAGTCGTAGCGCTCATCCACTCAGCGATTTCGGACGGCGTGGACGGATTGAACAAGGAATTGCGAGAGGCGTGACGAATCAAATCGCGCGAACGACAAGCGTCGCGTTGATGCCCCCGAAGGCGAAGGAGTTCGACAGCGCCACGCGGATCGGCATTTCGCGCGCGACATTAGGAATGGCGTCGACCTCGCATTTGGGGTCTGCTTCAAGAAAATTGATCGTCGGCGGCGCGACCTGCTCCCCAAGCGCGCTGATGACGATCGAAAGTTCGAGCCCGCCGCTTGCGCCGAGCGCATGGCCATGCACGGGCTTCGTAGAGGAAACCGGCGGCGGTTTATCGCCAAAGACGGCCCGCATGGCCTGCGATTCGGTGATGTCGTTGGCGTAGGTCGCCGTGCCGTGGGCGTTGAGATAGTCGATGTCTCCTGGCTCCAGTCCGGCGCTTTCAAGCGCGAGCCGCATGCAGCGCGAAGGGCCTTCGACATCGGCGCGCAGCGGATCGAAAGCGTCGCTCGTCGTGCCGTAGCCGGCGAGTTCGCAGAGCGGCGTTGCGCCGCGCGCCTGCGCCCTTTCCAGCGTCTCCAGAATAAAGACCGCGGCGCCTTCGCCGAGAGTCATGCCGTTGCGCTTTTGTGAGAAAGGACGGCAAAGGTCAGGCGTGAGAACGCGCAGCGCTTCCCATGAGCGAATGGCGCCATTGGTCACGCAGGCTTCGGCGCCGCCGGCGATCGCCCGATCGGCGCGGCCAGCGCGCAGCATCTCGAAGGCTTCGCCGATCGCCTGAGTCGCGGAGGAGCAGGCAGAGGCGAGCGCGAAAGTCGGCCCCTTCGCGCCATAGCGCATGCCGAGAGTCGTCGGCGCCGCGCTCGGTATGAGGCGCGGCACTGTCAGCGTATCCGGTCGGCCGTCGAGCTTATATTCCTGATAGGCGTTGTTATCGATGGTCGTGGCGCCGCCGATGCCGGTGCCGATGATGACCGCCGTGCGCGGCCCGCCGACTTGCTTGCGCTCGAATCCAGCCTGCGCCAACGCCTCGTCGGCGGCGACGATGGAGAACTGAGTAAAGGGATCGCAATACGGAAGCAGTTCGGCTTCGAGATATTTGGCGGCATCAAAGTCTGGAACCTGCGCCGCGATGCCGATTCGTCCGGTAAAGGGCCGCGGCAATTTCACCGGCCGCACGCAAGAGACGCCGTCGCGCGCCGCGCGCCACAGCGCCGCCGCGCCGACGCCGGCGGCCGACACCGCGCCCATTCCAGTAATGACGATTCTTCGCGCGGCGCTTTGTTGCGGCATCAGCGTTCAATCCCTCGCATATTTTCAATCACGCGGCGCCGCCGCGCCGATTTGAGAACCGTTTCAACGTTTAATGAAGCGCGCGCATCGACGTCAAACCGAGGTCGCGGACGCGGGCCGCAATTCGCTCACGAGGCGCATGCAAGGCACTGTCTTTATTGAAGATACTTGGGTCAACTCTAATCGAGCAGCTTTTTCAGCTCGGCGCGCAGACCGCCGGCGACATCGGGCCGCGCGAGGCCGAAAGCGATATTGGCCACGAGAAATCCAAGCTTCGAACCTGTGTCATAGGTGCGTCCGTCAAAACGCACGGCATGGAAGGGCCGCGTCTTCGCAAGATCGATCATGGCGTCCGTAAGTTGAATTTCGCCGCCGGCGCCTGTCTCATGTTTGCCGAGCGACGCGAAAATCTCCGGCTCCAAAATATAGCGCCCCGAAATGATAAAATTGCTGGGCGCCGTTCCCTGCGGCGGCTTCTCCACCATGCCGGTGATTTCGAAAGTCGCGCCGTAATCCTTGCCGCGCGCCACAATGCCGTATTGATGCGTCTCTTCCGGCTTCACTTCTTCGACGGCAATGATATTGCCGCCATGTTTTTCGTAAGCCGCGACCGCCTCTGCAAGGCAGCGCGACGTTTTGCCCTTCGCCGGCACACTGATCATATCAGGGAGCAGCACCGCGAAAGGCTCGTCGCCGATGATGTCGCGCGCGCACCAAACAGCGTGGCCGAGCCCAAGCGGCGCCTGCTGGCGCGTGAAGCTCGTCGCGCCGGCGGCTGGCAGGTCTGACATCAAAGCTTCATATTCCTTCGACTTGTTGCGGCGGCGCAGCGTGTCCTCAAGTTCATAGGCCATGTCAAAGTGATCTTCGATGGCGCCCTTGCCTCTCCCCGTGACGAAAACGAAATGTTCTATTCCGGCCTCACGCGCCTCATCGACGACATGCTGTACGACCGGCCGATCGACGACGGTCAGCATCTCCTTCGGCACGGCCTTGGTGGCCGGAAGGAAGCGCGTGCCGAGGCCGGCGACGGGGAAAACAGCCTTGCGAATGCGTTTGCTCATGGAAAAGCCTGGTGAGAGTTGAGACGGCGAGGAGGTGATAGCGGCAAATCATTGCGGAAGCGACTCGCCGGGGCGTTACAGCGTTAAATTAGGCGGAAGAAACGAGAGGAAGGTTGGGGCATGACAGTTCTAGTGACGGGCGGCGCGGGCTATATCGGCAGTCATACGGTTCTCGAACTGCTTGACGCCGGCGAACCTCCGCCCGTGGTGCTCGATGATCTTTCGACCGGCTTCCGTTGGTCGGTTCCAGACGGCGCGCCGCTCGTCGTCGGCGATTTCGGCGATGCAGACCTCGTCACTGGTTTGATCGAACGCTATGCGGTTGATGAAATCATTCACTTCGCCGCAAAGATTGTCGTTCCCGACTCCGTCGCCGATCCGTTGGGCTATTATCTCAACAATACGGCAAAAGCGCGCACGCTGCTCGCGACGTCGGTCGCGCGCGGGATCAAGCGCTTCATCTTTTCTTCCACTGCCGCCGTCTACGGCGATCCGCTGCACAATCCGGTGACCGAGGACGAGCCGCTAAAGCCAGTTTCGCCTTATGGGCGATCGAAACTCATGGTGGAATGGATGTTGGAGGACACTGCGCGCGCGCACGGACTCTCCTATGTCGCATTGCGCTATTTCAATGTCGCCGGCGCCGATCCGAAGGGACGTTCGGGACAATCGACGCCAAACGCGACCCATCTCATCAAGGTCGCCGTGCAGACGGCGCTCGGACTACGCCCAAAACTGCACGTTTTCGGCGACGATTACCCGACGCCGGACGGCACCTGCGTGCGCGACTATATTCAGGTCACCGATCTTTCGCGCGCCCATCTCGACGCTTTGCGCTATTTGCGCGAGGGCGGCGCCAATCTCACCGCCAATTGCGGTTATGAGCGCGGCTTTTCCGTTCTCGAAGTCATCGAATCGGTGAAGCGCGTTTCGGGCGTTGATTTCGACGTTGAAATTGCGCCGCGTAGGCCGGGCGATCCCGCCGCGATCGTCGCCGCCAATGAGCGAATCCGGGCCCTCGGCTGGACGCCGCAATACGACAACCTCGACGAGATCGTCCGTCAGGCGCTCGAATGGGAAAAGCGTCTCATTGCGCGCGGCGGCTGATTGAGACTGAGGTTGATCCCTTCGCTTGGCCCTGTCATTCCCGGCAATGTGAGTGGTCATTGCGAGCGAAGCGAAGCCATCCAGAATCATGAGCCGGCCTGGATTGCTTCGTCGCTGCGCTCCTCGCAATGACGACTGTTGGGGGGGTTGCGATTACATTTCACAACTCGAAGAGGCGGCGCAGAATCTATAATGTATAAAGCGGAGCCGAGCTTTGCGATGACAAATAAGAAATGCGTCCTCGTCCTAATATCGGCGCTCATGGCTGGCGCAATCGGGCTTGTCGCGAGCGCTCACGCGCAATCGTCCCCGCCAATGAAACTTGCGGTGTTCGATATTGAACTCGACGATTTCACCGCCGGAGGACCAATCGCCGGCGAAAGCCCGGAAGAGACCGCGCGCCTTCAAAAAATGACAGCGCTCGCGCGCGAACTTCTAACCCAGTCCGGGCTGTTCGAAATCGTCGACGGAAGCGCTTCGACGGATCAGCGAGTGAAAGACCATTGGCTGCGCAAATGCAACGGCTGTGACGCCGATATCGCCCGCGCGCTTGGCGCTGACTTGTCGTTCGTCTGCTTCTTTCGAAAAGTCAGCGTGATGGAGCAATATCTCGAAATGCGCATTCGCGACGCGCGCACCGGGCAACTGGCGCATGTTTCGCAAACCGACCTGCGCGGGGAAACCGACGAGTCGTGGAGCCGCGCTTTGAAGTTCCTGATCAGATATCAGCTTGTCGAGCCGGAGCTCGCGCGCCGGAATTCTGTTCGGCGCTAAGAGTCCGTTTGAGAATGTCGTTCAATGAGCGATCCTTCGCAAGATGAGGCCGCCCATTGCGACGTGGATCATGGCTTTTGAGACGTCGATGCGCTTTTCATAGTCTCGCACGAGGCGCCGCCAGCG
>Ga0194127_10000084_pt1 | contig 138855 bp, 136 predicted proteins | sample TA2KigC100mmetaG_FD_148624 | JGI IMG/M metagenome (GOLD analysis project Ga0194127, IMG submission 148624) | Freshwater microbial communities from Lake Tanganyika, Tanzania - TA2015036 Kigoma Deep Cast 100m | ecosystem: Environmental > Aquatic > Freshwater > Lake | place: Tanzania: Lake...
TGAGAAACACGAAGGACAATTTTTCGGATTTGGTCATGGTGATTGCTTGTAGTTTGCACAACCTTCGCGTTGACCACAGAAAAAAGCCGTTGAGGTTATGACCAAATCTTTATTTCCGATAAAGTCTAATGACAACATCAACCTTCAGCGCGGCGAGTTCAAAGAAGTGAATATCGCCTTGCTCAACAGCGCGTTTATCCATCACGTCATTTGGAATACGGATGAAGCGCACATCGAGATTGGCTTGCGCGGCTTGCTGCTTGGCGACTTCGTTGAGTTCAAAGGCGAAATCCCAACCAAGAATATCTACACCATTGGACTTCGGCGCATCCTTGCCAGTGCCGATGGCTTTCTTGAATTCAGCGGCGATGTTGGCAAGGTCGCCCGCTGTGACGGGCGCGTCCACCGAGCCGACATGCACCATGCGCCCGCTTTTCATTCCATGCAGCCACGTATGATTATTCAATGGTCTGGCATGATACAAATCGAGAATGAACTCACGATATGCGCGCATTAGACTCCCCTCTCCTTTAGGAGAGGGGCTGGGGGTGAGGTCCTTCAGCCATGCCTGCCGTTCATACTTGCCAAGATTTTGAACCACAAATGGCTTGATGCCTTTAATACCAAGCAAACGCTTACGCGTGGTGTGAATGGCAAAGCGACCCAAATCACAGGTAATCCAACGGCGATTGAGTTTTTCAGCAACGGCGGCGGTTGTGCCTGAGCCGCAGAAACAATCCAATACCAAATCGTTTTCATTGGAGGATGATTTGATGATGCGTTCCAACAAGGCTTCGGGTTTTTGAGTTGGATAACCCACGAGTTCAGGTGATTGATTGTGAATCTTGCTTATGTCCGTCCATATATCCTGAAGAGTCATTCCTTCATACTCGCTCTCATAACGCTTAAGCCTAGGAACTCCCTTCTTTGGCCAGTGAAGACGTCCTTCTTTATCATATTTTTCCAATGTTTCAATTGGACATCTCCACGAAGTCCTAACACCTTTGTATTCATAATCATAGCCGCCACCAGATAATCCTTTTGCAGATAGGCTAATGCGTTGATACCTTTCTTTGCGCTTTTCATCGTATTGGTCGAAGAAAGTTTCTATGTAGTCTTTATTTGGCGGTTGTAATACACGATTCCATGTTCGGGAATCTGTTTTGCCATACAAGAATATGACATCATGAATTATTCCGCACCTTCCTGAATCGCTATGCCCAAATGCTCTTTTCCAAACAATTTCGTTGATGTAATTGTTTACTCCAAAAATCTCATCCAAAATTGATTTGCAATAGTGGCTAACGTTTGGACCGATATGAACATATAGTGAGCCGCTGTCCGAGAGCAATTCACGCAAAACCACAACAGTTTCATAAAACCACTGCAAGTAAGAATCCATTCCACGCCCCCAAGTATCACGATAGGCTTTCATTTCAATTGCTGATGGTTCTTTTATAAACTCAGAAGATTCGTCATCATCTGTATTTGGATCATCATAGAGTTCGGCAGTGAACGAAAAATCTGCGCCCACGTTGAAGGGCGGGTCAATGTAAATCAGGTTCACTTTGCCAGCAAATTCATCCAACAGGGAAGGCAGTACATACTTTCGGTCGCCCCAAATCAGACGGTTGCGCCAGTCCGAGTCACGACCTGCGCTGAACAAATCCAACATGCGCTGGCGTTCGATGGTCGATTCGTTGATGGTCTCCACGGTTTGAAAAGGGAGAGACACGCGTAGAGGCGCTACGCGTTTATTGTTTTCGTCATATTTGCCTTGCCAGGTAAGTTCGGTCATGAATTTTTTCCCTGATAGTTGTTGGTTGCCCCAAGTATACAGGAAATTCTTGCTTATATCTTATATCTTCATGCGTCTGTAACTGATGAAAACGGACTTTTCGATGCGGGGGACCTCACCACTTCGACACGGCTTCGCCAGTCAGTGCGGCGCCTGATGGAGATGATTGATCGGCGTGTCGGTTTGTCCCTCTCCTGAAGGAGAGGGTATGGGGACGGTTTCTTTTCTGTTGTGATGAAAAGTTGGTTTGTATGATTGTCGGATAACTTCTGCGGCGGTAACTGATGAAAACGGTCTTTTCGATGCGCCTCGTCATGGGAGGTTTCCTTGGAGGGATTATACCGTGATTACTTTCTTCTCCCTTCCAAGGCCTTCACCAGCAACTCCTTCGCCGCATTTGGGTCGGCCTTGCCTTTGGTGGCGCGGGCGACTTGTCCCATAGGCCATTGCAAAACAGCCACCTTATGAGGTGGCTGCGGTTTGTTTTATGAGTTGTTCTGTTGAATCCGCTCTTCCAACTCTGCGGATACTGTATCAAAAACAGCCTGTGCCAAAAGAAGCGTTTCGCGCGCTTCGTATTCCACAACATCGGGCATGTGACCAGGGTAACGCGACTCAACTGCCCAGATGGACAAGTCGTAAAGTTCGGGAAATTTTTCTTTCACTTGCCAGCCTTCGGGGATTAGTTCACGAATTCGGTCAAGATCATGAGTGTGGGGAAAATTTATTTCAAGAAAAACCAAAACTGCTTTGAGCGCCTTTTCTCCCGCCTGTTGAGACATAAAGCAGATTTGGCGTGGGAAGAAATCTCCCTGCTCAAGAAGAGCGTAAGCGGCATCCAGGTCTGATTTTGCGTAGGACATCCAGAGTCTTGCTTCACTTGTTTTCATAAATAATCTTTCCCTCTTGAAGCGCTGGGAGCAGGATATTCCCTACGGTTTTTCCGTATTCTTTTATTTCCTCTGGCGTGGTCACAATAATATCTTTGCTAATTGGTAAATTACTTAATGAATTGCCAATTTGAATCGCGGCTTTTCGCTTATGTTCCACTTTTGAGAGAACGACCAGCAAATCCACGTCACTATCCTCATGCGCTTCACCGCGCGCCCATGAACCGAAGAGGATAATCTGCACAGGATGAAATTTCCGTGAGATTCGTTCCACGATTTCGGGCAGGCAGGGAGGTTGGGCAGTGAGTAATGTGTTCATGGTAACTTCATTTTACATCAAAAAGCAGATTACTTTCTCCGCTCTTCCAGCGCCTTCACCAACAATTCCTTCGCAACATTTGGGTCGGCTTTGCCTTTGGTAGCGCGGGCAACTTGTCCCATGAGCCATTGAACAATGGTCTCTTTGCCAGCGAGGAATTGCTCAACTTCCTTGGGGTTGTCGCTCAGGATTTTTTCGATGGCTTCTTGAATGAAACCTGTATCTGAAACCTGCGCGAGATTTTTGGCTTTGACGATTTCCTGCGGGTCGCCGCCGTTCTTTAGCATTTCATTGAGCACGATCTTGCCTGCATTTCCGCTGATAGTTTTATCTGTAACCATGTCGATCAGTTGCGCGAATTTTTCAGCAGACAAAACAATATTTTCTAAAGCTAACCCCGAGTCATTCATGTAGCGCATGAACTCGCCCGCAATCCACGATTGGATTGTTTTTGCTGGGCTCTTGGATATTGAAATAATATCTTCAAAATAATCGGCGAGCGATTTTTCAGATGTGAGTAGGATGGCTTCCTGTCGTTTCAATTCATACTGTTCCATGAAGCGGCGGGTTTTTGCGTCGGGTAATTCGGGGAGTTGTCTCTTGATCGATTCGATCCACGCGCGGTCGAGTTGAAGGGGAGGCAGGTCGGGTTCGGGGAAGTAGCGATAATCGTGCGCATCTTCCTTGCCGCGCTGCGAAACTGTTACGCCGCGCGCTTCGTCCCAGCCCAAAGTTTCCTGCACAACTTCGCCGCCATTTTCATAGACTTTAATTTGACGTTCGATCTCATAAGCGGATGCGCGAGTCAGCGCGCGGAAACTGTTTAGATTCTTGATCTCGGTTCTTGTTCGGAACTCGGAGCTGCCACTGGGTCTGACGGAGATATTCGCCTCGAAGCGCAGGATGCCCTTTTCCATATCACCAGAGTTGACGCCGAGATAGCGCAGGATGGCGCGGATTTTGGTCGCGTACGAAAGTGCGGCTTCCACACTCCGCATATCTGGCTCGGAGACGATCTCAAGCAACGGCACGCCTGCGCGGTTGAAGTCTACGAGGGCGTAATTTTTTTCGTGGGATAACTTGGCGGTGTCTTCTTCGATATGCACACGCCGAACAACCACCCTCATCCCCAGCCCTTCCCCCGAAGGGGGAAGGGAGTCCCCTCTCCTTGCGGGAGAGGGATAGGGTGAGGGCGAGTCAATATCCAGATAACCTTTGGATGCGATGGGTAATTCATACTGCGATATTTGATAGCCTTTGGGCAGGTCGGGATAAAAATAATTTTTACGCGCAAAGGTGTTGAATTCGTTGATGGAGCAATTCAAAGCCAAGCCAACCAATGTGGCTTGTTCAATTGCCTTTTTGTTGAGGACAGGCATGGCGCCAGGCAAGCCCGTGCAAACGGGGCAAATAAATGTGTTCGGTTCTGGCGCGTTGGAATAATCCGCTGAGCAGGAGCAGAACATTTTTGAGTTGGTCTGCAACTCAGCGTGGATTTCAAGTCCGATGACAGGTTCGTATTTTAGTTGCATGGTTGGTTAGTCTCGTAGTTGGATAGTCTCGTGGTCGAGTGGTTTGTGAGTGGAAAGAGATCAGTAATCAGTGAGATGGTATGATGTCTTGCTAAAGGAGTAATCTTCGATATGAATGCAAATGCCTTTCGCCATTTCTACAACTATCACTTTGCGGAGAACCGCACGGTGTGGAGTCATGTCACTTTGCTAACTTATGAACAGTTTACCCAGGCAGTGGATTACTCTCGCGGGTCTGTTCGAGACCAGATCGTTCATCTCATCGACGCGGAAGACATGTGGTTCAGTGAACTGCGCGGCGTCGAACCTTCAGAGCCGATTCCTTCCGCTGACTTTGACGATCGAGATACCATTCGCGCGCATTGGGACAAGATTGAGCAAAATAGTCGCACGTACCTTGCCGAGTTGCAGGATGATATGTTGTTCGCCAAGCCGATAAAAGAACCAAAAGAAGATCAAAGCCTCGTCGTGTGGCAGGTGCTTCTTCATGTGGCTAATCATGGAACCGATCACCGCGCCCAACTTCTCAGAGTGTTACATGATCTTGGCGTCAAGACAGTATCTCAGGATTATATTTTCTACGTCTATGATAATCCATAGCGATTACCCGTTTATGGGTTCAAGGAAACGGTTACGGACCGCTTCCAAATCGGTCTGGCTCAAGCCTCCTGAAAGGAGATAGTCTTTTGCATCGAGCGATGCCAATGTGGCGAAGATGGTCTCGCGGGTGGTGGTGTGTTCGCGTGCCAGTAGTTCTTCGCGCACAGGGTCAACGCTTAATTCGTAATCGGCGAGGATGTCTTCTGGTGAAATGCCAGCGAGTGCAAGTACCAACAGGGCAATGATTCCAGTTCGGTCATGCCCGCGTTTGCAGTGGAACAGGACACCGCCGGGTCGAGCGCGTGCAATGACTCTGATCGCATTCACGTGCCGTTCGTGCCAGCGTTTAAGCGCATCCCGATAATAGAGAGGCGTGCGCCATAAGTCAGTGTCAACCCATTGTTTTATAAACTCGGCATCGGTAAAATCCTCGATTGCTGCTTCGATAGTAGCGATGTCAGGCGATGGCGGCACAGTGTCGAGATAATCGTTTTCAGCCAATCCGTGCGTGCGCAGCGAGATGATGGTGCGGATGCCGTGGGCGTACAGCGCCGACCAACCGTCCGCAGTGAGTTTGGCGGGATGGTCCGAACGAACAATTGCGCCCCAACGGGTTTTGTAGCCATCGGAAGTATTCAAACCGCCTAGGTCGCGGACGTTGTTACAACCATCCCATATAAGAACTCGATTTAGAGTCATTGATTACTCCGCAAATATTATGAAAGTTGCCCTTTAGAATGTAGTTACGACGATACCAACAATTGCTGTGACGATCCCGAGGCTTTGGATTTTAGTCACCTTGTCTTTCAAGAAGATAATAGCCAATGCTATGGTCACTATCGAAAGGGCGGAAGCGATGGGTGTGATCAAGATTGCATCTCCGATCGTCAATCCGTAATTAACAACTGCTACTGCGCCTGCTTCGATAACGCCCATGAGCACGATCGCATATTTGGTTTTTGTGTCGATTTTCGCCAAACCGATCTCCCGTTTCGCAAGAAAAGAGAATGCCAGCAGGAATATGACGATTCCAAATTTTACAAGCAAAGTCGTTAATAACCATCCGACTTCTTCAGAAATAATCTCGCTGATGTTCCAAAAGATACCGAAGAAAAATGCTCCAAAGACCGCTTCCTTGACACCTAATGAAAGTTGAAACCTTTGATTTCCAATATCACTCCAATTTACAGATGCCAGCGTGACACCAGAAATAATCATCAAGATGCCCAGGGTCTGTATCGTGGAAAGCCGCTGTTCCATAAAGATGAAAGCGAACAACATTGTAAACACTGCCCATAGATTCATGGTCGCGGCAACGATGGATACATTGCCTATCTCAAAACCTTTGAAGAAAAACAAATACCCGGCAGAGTAAACAATCGCCGCAAGTGGAAACAAAATGATTACAAAGATAGGAATGTTAATGCTTATTGCAAAAACAATTGCAATCAAAAGGGTAGCTATTGAACCAGCCAATTGCGACCAAAAGAAAGATTTGAAAGGTCCTATCTGTTTGGCAAAAACGCCGCCCAGAAAGTCATATATTCCCCATCCAAACATACCTGCTATTCCAGACAATATGCTTAAGATGGTTGTGTTCATAAGTTCGGCAATTGCTTGTGCCAGTCAGTTTCCTGCTGATATGCGTGACCGACTTGGAAGAGAGTCTGTTCATCCAAGTGTTTGCCGATGAGTTGCATACCGACGGGCATGCTATTGGAGAATCCGCAGGGGAGGGCTAATGCTGGGACGCCTGCTGGATTTGTGGCGACAACATAAATGTCGGAAAGATACATTTCGAGCGGATCGTTTGTTTTCTCGCCGAGTTTGAATGCGGTGGTGGGGCAGGTCGGGGCGAGGAGAATGTCAACGGATGACAGAGCCAACTCAAAGTCCCGACGAAGAAGCGTGCGCACTTTTTGGGCTTTGAGATAGTAGGCGTCATAATATCCAGCGGATAACGCGTATGCCCCAAGCATGATCCTGCGTTTGACTTCGTCGCCGAATCCCTCGTGGCGAGTCTGCAAGTAAATGTCGATCACATCTTTTGCATTTTCTGAAACGGAGAGTCCGAAGCGAGTGCCGTCCATGCGCGCAAGGTTTGAACTGGCTTCGGCGAAAAGCAAAAGATAATAAACGGGGAGCGCGTATTTGGTGTTGGGAAGCGAGATTTCGCGAACGGTCATGCCAAGTTTTTCATAAGTGCGAATGGCTTCCTGAATGGAGGACTCGACGCCCGCTTCCATGCCTGACACAAAATATTCTTTTGGAATCCCGATAGTCATGCCTTTGATAGATTTATTTAGGTTTTGATTGTATTGCGGAACAGGCGAGTTGAAAGTTGTGCTGTCGTGTTCATCGTGACCTGCGATGGTTTCAAGCACGGTGGCGCAATCGTAGACATCGCGAGTCATGGGTCCGATGCAATCGAATGAAGAGACGAGCGAGATCAAGCCGTAACGTGAGACGCGCCCGTAAGTTGGCTTGATGCCTGTGACATTGCAAAAACCCGCGGGCATGCGAACCGAGCCGCCTGTGTCTTCGCCCAATGAAAATGAACAAAGGCTGGCAGACATGGCAGCGGCGGAACCTCCGCTTGAACCGCCAGGAACGTGGTCGAGATCCCACGGATTGTGCGTGTTGAAGAAGGCGGAGTTTTCACAGGAAGATCCCATGCCGAACTCATCCATGTTTGTTTTGCCGATCAGCACTGCGCCTGCATCCGCGAGTTTGTTTGTAACAGTGGCGTTGTATTGCGGGATGTACTCTTCAAGAATTTTCGATGAGCAGGTGGTGCGGACTCCACGGGTGGAGATGCAGTCTTTCATCGCAAACGGAATGCCTGTGAGGGGAGTGACGTTTTCTCCCTTGGCAATACGCTCATCGGCTTGTCTGGCTTGTTCGAGCGCAAGGTCATCGGTGATGGTGACATAGGATTTTATCTGCGGGTCAATTTCGTGGGCGCGTTGAAGAGTTGCCTGCGTGAGTTCGACGCTGGAGATTTTTTTGGTAATAAGTAATTCGTGCGTTTCGCGGATGGTTAAGTCAGTTAGTCTCATAGTTGATTAGTCACTTGGTCGAATTGTCGAAATACCCAAAGACTAACCACTGAGACACGGAGTCACGGAGTTTTTAAATCTCTGTGTCTCAGTGTCTCCGTGGTTCAAAAGGTTTTATTCATCGCTCAGCACGGTCGGCACTTTGACATATCCGCGTTCGGATTGAGGGGCATTCTTGAGAAATTCTTCGCGGCTCATGGAGGGTTTGGCTACGTCTTCGCGCAGGACATTTGTGTTGTTGGTGATATCTGAAGCTGGCGGGACCATTTCCGTGTTCACTTCGTTGAGCATGTTGAAGTAGCCAATGATGGAAGAAAATTGTCCGCTGAATTTTTGCGCTTCTTCTTCCGAGATACCAAGCCGCACGAGGCGGGCTACGTGTTTGACCATGTCGGTGTCTATTTTTTGAGTCATAGTTTTTTTTACTCCGTTGGTGAGTATTTCAAAAGCAACTCTGTTGGTTGAGTAGGCGGCGATGCTCTTCCGACGCCGTATCGAAACCAACAACGAAAGGTAAGCAGAAAATAAAAAGTAAACTTGATATTGGTGGTTTCGATACGCCCTTCGCAAAGTGCGCTCAGGGCTACTCAACCACCAGCGGTTACTATTTACTCGAACTTAATATGCAACTCTTTCAACTGCTTCGGCTCAACGCCAGAGGGCGCGTCAGCCATCACATCACGTCCCGCTTGATTCTTGGGGAAGGCAATCACTTCGCGGATGTTGGGTTCGTCCGCGAGGAGCATGACGAGGCGGTCAATGCCAGGCGCCATGCCGCCGTGCGGGGGAGCGCCGTATTCGAAGGCTTCGAGCATGTGACCAAACTTCGCTTGAATTTCTTCATCGCTCATCCCAAGCATTTGGAACATCTTCATTTGAATATCGCGGCGATGAATACGAATCGAGCCAGATGCCGTCTCATAGCCATTGCAGACCATGTCGTACGCGTCAGACAATACTTCGCCGGGGTCGGTGTCGAACTTGGGAAGGTCTTCCATCTTCGGCATCGTGAACGGATGATGTTCTGACTCCCAGGTTTTATTTTCTTCATTCCACGCAAAGAACGGGAAGTCCACGATCCACGCGAAAGCCATCATGTCTTTGTCGGCGAGATCTAGTTTATCGCGGAACCATAGGCGAAGTCCGCCCAAAACTTTGTTGACGACTTTGCGTTCATCGGTTGCGAAGACGATGAGATCACCGACTCCTGCTCCCGTTTTGGACTTCAACGCCTCGACTTCTTCCTCCTTAACAAACTTTGCCGCGCTTCCTTTCACGCCCTCGCCTGTTATTGCCAACGTGGGCATTCCCTTCGCCCCAAGCGACTTCGCCACTTCTGTGAGCGCGTCCACTTCCTTGCGGGACATGTCCGCTGAGCGGGGGGCGATAATACACTTGATCACGCCACCAGCCTCGAGTGTGGATTGAAAGACGCGGAATTCACTCTTCGCGAAAATATCATTCAGTTCGATCAGTTCCATGCCAAAGCGCAGGTCGGGCTTATCCGATCCGTATTTGTCCAACACTTCATGATGCGAGAATTTTGGCCATGGTGATGAGAGTAATTTTTTATTCGGCGTAACGGCGGGAAGCATTTTGGTGAATAGGTCTTCAACCAGCGCAAGCACATCATCGCGATGGACGAAGGACATTTCAAGATCGAGTTGCGTGAACTCGGGCTGACGGTCACCGCGCAGGTCTTCATCGCGGAAGCAGCGCGCGATCTGGAAGTACTTGTCCAAGCCGGCGACCATGAGCAATTGCTTCAATTGTTGAGGGGATTGCGGCAAAGCATAGAATTGCCCAGGAAATAAACGGGAGGGGACAAGGTAGTCGCGCGCGCCTTCGGGTGTGGCTTTGAACATGATCGGCGTTTCAATTTCGATGAAGCCTTTTTCATCAAGATAATCACGCATGAATTTGATGACATTGTGACGCAGAACCATGTTACGGGTCATGCGTTCGCGGCGCAGGTCGAGATAACGATATTTGAGGCGCGTATTTTCATCGGGCAGGTCATTCTCTCCATTGATCATGAAGGGCAGGGTCTTTGCGGCATTTAATACTTTTATGCTGCGTGCGATGATTTCAATTTCGCCCGTTTCCATTTTGGGATTCTTCATGCCATCGGGGCGCAATTGCACAACACCTTCGATCTGCAAAACCCACTCCATGCGGATGTTGGCTACTAGATCAAGTGATTCTTTTGGAAGGTCTGGGTTGATGGTAACTTGCACCAACCCCGTGCGGTCACGGAGGTCAAAAAACGCCACCCCGCCATGATCGCGACGTCGGTGTACCCAGCCAGAGAGGGTGATGATCTGCCCCGCGTGGCTGGCACGTAATTCTCCACAAGTATGAGTTCTGTACATAATGCGCCTCCAATTTAATTGTGTCGCCCTGAACGAAGCGAAGGGCTCAGCCCTCCGTAGTGGAGACTCTTTGGTCGCTACGCTCCCTCAGAGTGACACGTAATATATATAAAATAAATCGCCCTTCGCATTTGCGTCGGGCGACAGGTTTTGACTTGAGTGTTCCATCAACCAGCAAAGCTTCGCCCAACGATACGGGGATCGTTATTAACGTTATCATTATTATTCGCGAAGGCGTATTGATATTTCATAATAGCGAAATTATAGCACAAAGTAAATAAATTGAAATTTTGGATTTCTTGAATATTAAAATGCCCATAATTGCAGAGTTGTCATACTGCGAGTTGTTTGCCAAACTTTCACTTTTCCAAAATTGAAACAAAAATTGGAACCGACGGTTCTAATTTTTTCATCATTTTTCCGGTTTTTATGCAGGGCGCCTTCTTTTTTGACTTCTGTACTTAGAAGGCTGTTTTTACAGACTTCCTGTTTTGCAATTCGATTATGTTTGCGAACACCTTTCGATGGCCGCTTGGTTTCGTCTTGACTAGTGTTGGGTCCAATGGTTTTTCTTTTTGTGTAATTAAGCCTTACTTTTGTTTTTGGCTTCGTATTCTGCCCAGAGCTTGCCAATTTCATCCCTGGCATTCTGACGTGTATATCCATATTTGACTTGAAGCATGGTGGTGAATTTATCGAACTTCATATCTGCTTTGTCCACTTTGATCAGGTCATACTCAACCATCAGGTTCCATTTGGCGTTGATCTGCCCGCGGATCAATGTCCATTTTTCTTCGAATATCGCTCTATTCATCATGATGTATTTCTCCTATCTTTATTAAATGTTTATCGCACCTTCTCAGTGTGGTGCATTTCAGGTATTTCCAATCATTGGGAGCTTTATAATTTTGTTTACAAATGACGGTTTATTTCCCCGCATACGGCAAAACAAAATTTACAAACTCTTTCACCATTTGGTAATCTGATTTCATTGTACTACGTACTGTGGATAATGCCAGTATGACCTGATTTTATCCTATACCAATTACCCTTTGCAGGGTCAAAGAATATTCTCTTTCTATCTCTCACCAAATTCGCAATGGGAACTTAGTAACCTTGCTTATTACCTTTCCTCGTGGATTTAGTGAGTGTGACCGGAGATCGGGCGGGGCTGTTGACATTACGTCTAGACCGTTTTTCATCTCCCGAATCGGCGGAATAAATTTCTGCCTCAGTTCATGAAAGTCCACTAAAAGTGGACTCGTTGCGCCAGCGGCCAGCCCGCAGGGCTTCCACGTACTGAGCAGGCGGATTTATCCCCGCTCACCTGCGCAATCTTCCTCGCGGACGCTTCGCGGGGGAGGGTGACCGAAGGTCAGGTGGGGCTACATTGGACTCACCCATCAGCCCGAAGCCGTTGTGATTGAACGATTTTTTATAATTCCCCAATCCAATGCACCCAACTTAACTTCAAATCTTTTCGACAGCGATTGAAGAGACGTTCATCTGCTGTCCAGAATTCTGCAACCAGCTTTTCAGCCAGCGCCAGATAAAAAGCATCATAGGCTTTGGATTGACCAAGTTTGCCAGCCAGTTCAAGTGCGCGCAGACTCAACTCTTCATCTTCATTGATGATTTCAACGCGCAAGCCATGTATTGTCCTCAAAGCCTCTTCCGCCTCATCAGAAGAAATCTCTTTTTGCGAGACAAAAAATCGAACTGCGGAAGTAGTTTCGCTAACCCACAACCTCGGTGCACATGGGGTGATTTGTTCCTGATCAACCCGTTCCCAAAATAGTTTTAAGTTGTTAGTCATGCTCATCACTGTGTTGACAGCAATGTTAGCGTCTACGACCCAGTAGCTCATTGACCCTCTCCTCGCGAATTTGTTCCATGACTTTTACTGAGTTTGTGATCGGTTTTCCCTTGCGGCGTTTCAATATTCGGGCGCTGAGCGCGCGCGCATTTTCAAGCGCAAGAAGTCTTTCGCGCTGCTGACTGTTATCTTCCCTCAATCCAGCGGTGATATATTCACGCACCAGATCGCTGACACTGCGATTACGCTGACGCGCAAGGCGCTCCAATGCTTCGCGCTGACGTTTTTCCAGCAATAGATTAACTCGCTGTGGATTTTCCATACGAACTCCTTGTTTATCGGCATTATACTCACCCACATGCGCATGTGTCAACATTCCTGTAAAACAAAAACGGTCCCGTTGACATTATGTCCGAGACCGTTTTTCATCTCCGCACAGACGAAGGTATAATACTCACAGAGACATGAAAGGTTAACTATGACCAAACAATTCAAAATAATCGTTGAAAAACATTCTGATGGCTATGTAGCATATCCGCTTGGGGTGAAGGGGATTGTTGTTGGTGAGGGTGACACCTACGAAGACGCGTTTGCGGACGCAAAATCTGCTCTTCAATTTCATATTGAGACCTTCGGCGAGGGAATATTCGACACCGAAACTCCCGTATTGGAAGCCTTCATTGCCGAAGCAGGAATCGCTGTCTGATGCCGAAATTCCCTATTGATGCGCCAAAAGCGAAAGTCATCAAAGCCTTTGAGAAACTTGGATTTCGCCTGGTGCGCGAAGGGAATCACATCGCGATGTCCCGGGAAAATGCAGATGGCACAAACGCACCGCTGACCATACCCAATCATCGCACACTCAAAAGTTCCACTCTGCGGACAATCCTCTCACAATCGAGAATATCGAGGGATAATTTTCTGAAAGCATACGAAGAATAAATACATAACGGTCTCGTGGACATTACGCCCGAGACCGTTTGTCACTCCTTGCTATCTGGTAAAATCAAACTGTGACCGAAACATTCGATGCCAGCAAAATTCGTCAGTTAATTAACCGAAGAAAAATCATCTGGCGCAGACATGCCCTTGAGCGGATGCTGGAGCGTGGATTGAGGCGCAGTGTCGTTTTGGATGTTGCAACAAATGGCGAAGTCATCGAAGATTATTCCGCTGACCGTCCAACGCCAACTGCATTGCTGTTCGGCTGGGATAAGGAACGCCCCATTCACGTTGTCTTATCACTTGAACCCGATGGTGAAATTGCCATCATTACAGCATACGAACCAAGTTTAGAAGTATTCGAGTCGGATCATCGAACTCGGAGGAAACCATGAGCACAAAAAATACCTGTCCAATTTGTGGCGGAAATAAAGTAAAAGGCACAACTACCTTTACCGTTGACCTCGGCTTCGGTGTGGTTGTTGTGCGGAATGTTCCAGCGCTGGTTTGCGAACAATGCGGTACAGATTGGATTGCGGACGAAACCGCCGAACGCCTTGAAATAACCGTCAACGATGCCCGCCAGCGTCACAGGCAAGTGGAAGTGACCGCTTACATGCCTGCATAACAATATGACATAGCAATATGAAGGAAAACACAAAAACGGTCCCGTGGACATTACGTCCGAGACCGTTTTCATTTTGCGCCACATTTTCATCCCCAAATCTGAATTATATAAATTGAATAACTTGCTTAATCTTTATTCAAATCTTTCATTATAAAAACGATTGCGTTTTTCTTCCTCTTCATGCGCGGTTTTTGCTTCCCTTTGCAAAACGGAATATTGCTCTTTAGTCCAAGATTTTATCTCTTCATTTTCATGCTCAAACAATTCTTTAAGAAGCTCAGCCCTCTTTGAAAGAAGTTCTGCTAAAGAATCGCTCCATGACATAGGGATTGCTGATTTTGATAGGTGTTGAAGAACAACAGTTAGATTAGGAGCTTTATTAAATAGTAGATATGTAGTTCGATTCAACCCTATTTCTTTTGTCTCTTTTGATATTGAAAAAAGCTTTGTGACGGATGCTAATAGTGGATAACGAGTTTCAGGGTTAACCTCACACCAGCTTATTAAAATATCGTCTGCAATTTGATCAATAAAGAGATCTCGCTCATCAAAGCTACCTCTGAAAACCAAATGAGGCGTGTAATTTTCAATATTCTTATTATTTTCAAGGAATACATCTAGGAAGACAATAGGTTTAATACGAGCTATAGTGCTAAATAAATCAGTATATTCAAAGGGATAAATGCGATAGTCAGCAGTGAGCTTTGCTAGATGCTCGCATATATTTAAGATAAATTCAGCGCTAAATTCACTGTTGAAACATACTTTGACTATTTGAGCTAGCGAGTAGCCAGTACTGTCTTGTCTAAGATTACCTTTTGCAAATAGGTATTCTTCAAGAAAACTGCAAGCCGTCTCAATCAATATTCTAGAATGTTGATGTTGTTTTTCTTCTGTCTCGTGAAACCTCATTCGCAAAATATCTATTGCAACATCTGCTCCGCTGTCTTGTTTTTGAAGTTTTGTTAGAAGTTTGGCTAGGTCGTCATCGCTAATAGCTTTGTGGCGTCCTCCCCAAGCTAGATGCCGAAAAGTACCCACATTTGCGTTTCCAGTTTCTAGCGCCTCAAGCAGGCGCTCAACACCTCGTTGATCTATTATCATATCTCCTTGAAAAACTGGGAACCATTGACCAAGTATTTCATCATGTACAAGGCTATCAAGCGTTGAATTGTAAAATTCAGGTGCGCTGTCTGCGCAGGATGATAGATATCCTACTAAAACAACAAATTGACGTTTCTCTGGCTCTGTCTTCTTAATCTGATTGTATAAAACTTTCCAAGTCTCTTGTTTATTATCACTACCATCTGCTAGTCCTTGACCGAATATATGAAGCCTTGATGCATACGTGGAAACAAGTTCTGGCAAAAAAGCATTAAATGTGTCAGTGTCTTGGGCAACTTGAAGACCAAGTTCTCGGGTGATTTTATTAGCTTGATTCCAAGAGAGTGGTTCATCATCCTCTTGGTTAAAATCATCGTCAATATCAAGATGATCGAATTGATCACTCAAAGCAAAAATGCGTGCCCGTTCTAGTAGATTTGCAGGCTTTAAAAACTTTTCCAGCCTAAGTAGTTTTTCTGAAGCCTCTTCATCAAAGCTTTTGCTATCAAGTTGGATTATCTGACGAACTGCTAGCCATCCATCATTCCATGCTTTTTGCTTATGAATCTTCTCGGCAACATCCTCTAAGGCATCATACATGTAGCCTCTAGTCCACAGACCTCGTATCTTATCGGCTAAGAGTTTTCTTGCTTGTGGTGCTATCGATTGATCTGAAAGAGCCAAGTCAGTACACATATTAATAAAAGTATTGAACCAAAGGTTAACTTCACCACGATTTTTTGGATGATATCCAAAATCCCTAAGTCTTGCCCCAAATCTAAAATCACGATATGAGTGAAAATGCAAAGCTTCTAATGAACTAGATAAAAGATATAGTCCGATTTGCTGTTTATTTACATCTTCTGAAGTTGTTAAATCTTTAATAACTTCGACTCTTACCTCGACTGGAGCATGAGTGCCTGATAAAGTAATCCAAAAGAGATGTTTCAAAGAATCTCGTGCAGGATTGTTATTCTCATTCTTGTTTCCCGATAATGCAAAACGGACAAGATTTTCCACGCTTCGGCTAAACAAGTCAGGTTCATATGCTAAGTGAGATAAGATATTCACGAAATTGCGGTAATGGATATTTTCTTGAGTGAAGAAACGATTTTCTTCATCATTATTTGCAGCGCGTTCTATTGCTATCAAAGTTTTTTCTGGAGAGACAGGTGCAATGTTATTAAAGAGATCTATTCCCAATTGACTAAAATTGCAATTCTCTTTACCCAATATTCCATCTGGGGCTAGCCATTGATTTACGATTTCAATAGCTGGCATGCAGTCGTGGAGATAGCTAAGACGTTTTGAAAATGATCTTATTAAGCGTTCTGAGCCAGAATTTAGAAATGCTTGAAGCAATTTATCTTTAGGTATTGCATTAAGCGCGCGTTTCGCTAATCGATTAGCAATTGCATGTGGAAGTACAGCTCTCCATATACCACGCGATTGAACCAAATTTCTTTCTCTTAAGATGCTAATATCATGATATAGCTCGTCGCCTGTTTTATTAACCAGAGACCCTAAAAAACTTAATTCAGATTTTTCTGAATATGTATCTTCTCCTTCAAATGAATAAACAAGGGAGCACACCTCTGCAGATAGGAGCAAATTTTCGTCTGGAGCTTGGTTTTGCCAAAATAGTCGCTTGAATAATTCATCATCGTTAAAATCTGATAATGTTTCGTTACGCTTCACTGTGTTTGCGAGGGCAATTGCTATTCTGGCGTTTCCACCAGAGAAATGAGCTATTGTATTGGCATTGGCTTGGCTGATGTATGGATAACGTTTATTGATTAGTTTTTCTATTAACCCTTCACTGGCAGGCTCCAACCTGAATACATTTGTTTCATCGGGAATATCTTCTCTCACCTCGTATTCAATGGTTAGTAAGCTTAAATTGCTATGTTGTTGCGAGCATATCTCTGTTAAACGACGATGTAAGTCAGGGGGACAATTATCAACAATTAAAATAGCTTTTGTTTTTCTGGCAATTAATTGTTCGGCAATTATTTCTGGGCTAGGCATAGGATTGTATGAAATATCAGTATATAAAGGGAGGGAGGCGTTAAGTGCTTGTGATCCTATTCTCTCGTCAAAAAGTGCTTGAACTAATCGTGTTTTTCCTACACCTGATAACCCCGCTAATCGAACAGAAGCTCTTGGAACAGATAAGGCAGATCGAAACACAAGTAAGCCTTCTTGAATTGGTATTTCACTGCGTTGTGGCTGAGTTCCATCATATAATCTCAATCTATCGTCGAGAAGGTATTCTTCTTCTATTCCCCCGGGAGTATTTGCCCAATTATCATAAGAACGCCATCCTTGAAAGTTGCGGCTTATTTTGTTTCTAACCCATAATATCATTGATGAGTGTAAACGTACCCAAGTTGCAATACGATTACGGTCAAGAAAATCTACAGCAAGTTTGTCATTCTTATCTTCTTTTGAGACGGCTTTTTGTATTGCGGCGATTCGAGTTTTTAAAGCTTTATCAGTTGTAGATCCGTTGGAACTGACAATGATATAAGCACCACCTTCTTTTATTAAATTTTTTATCTCATCGCGTAAATAGCCTTTAGGTCGCATTTCTGCGATAATTTTTGCGTTAGGCATGTCAGGCTTCTTTACCTGAAAACCGGTTGTTTTTCGAGGGACAAAGCTTGTTTTTGGAGGATCGTCTTCGCACCGAACAGCAACGTCTAACCCACCATCGGGAGCGTCTTGATGACCTCCCCAAGTTATTCCTTTAGTAGAAAGGCCTGCTAAACGATAATCTGCTTCACACAACAAGCCAATTAATTCTCGAAGCGTAGCATCATCGAGTTGAGCTATATCATCGCCTGTAATTTCTAATAAATTTTCCATTATTCCCTAATTATATGCTAAGAAGGTTTTGGAGTGCATAACTTTACTTTCCCTCCCACCATCCCATCAACTCAGACATCGCCAGACTCGGCGTCGCATCACCCTGACGACCTGAATTCCACGTCACGATCAAATCCTTCTTGGCGCGCGTGATCCCCACATACAACAAACGCAGACGTTCCTTCACGTACCCCAGCCGCGACTGTATTGTCGCCGTGCCTTCCTCGTACCAGTCATATTCACTCGTCGCTTCCAGCGCGGTCAACTGCGCCAGCACCTCCGCTTCCAAATTCAGCCCACTCCGCACGAACCAACGCTCCGAAATAAAACGGTCGTTCGGCATGTTCGACGGGAAGTCATAATTATTGACCGACATCAAATACACGCGGTCCCATTCCAGCCCCTTCGCCTTGTGCATCGTCGTCACCACCACCCGTCCGCGATGCCGTTCGGGGTCAAAGCCCGAATCGTCCGACGAGAACCCGATAAAGCGCCGTTCGTTCTTCGCGATCACCGCCAGCTCCGACGTCAACTCAGGCAGGCGCCAATCTGCGTGGTCGTTCGCGGCCTGCCTCAGCGCCAGCGCCAGTTTATGCGCCAACGCCAGATCATGCGCTTCGGTGAACACATCCTGCGCCAGCGTCAGTGCCAGTTGATCAATCGGAAGCGTGACCGCATTCAACCATCTCTGGACATTGACTCGAAACTCCATCAACTCCTGGATGACGTGCTCCGCTTCTGACTCACCGACAGTTGCCAGCCAGTCGTCAGACTCCCCTCTCCTTTTAGGAGAGGGGCTGGGGGTGAGGTCGCTCGGCGCGATGAATTTTTCCACATAACCCAGCGTGTTCAACAATTTGGCGACATGCTTCATTAACTCTGTCCTCGAGAAACCCTCACCCGAATCGCCAGTCTCCAATTCTCCAGTCTCTAATTCTCCTCTCCCCTCTCTCCAATCCCTCCTCCACACCTCATACGCCTTCGACAACTTCCGCGCGGACTGCGGGTCTGCCAGATACGACAATAAATAATTCAACGATCCCGCCGCCGCCCGCGTGGTGGACGTGGACGAGATCAACTCGATCACTTCGATATTTTTTGCTTTGAGCGCGTTGATGACATCCACGCCGCGTTGATTGCGTGGGACAAGTATCGCGATGGTCGGCTTTTCTTCGTGTGGCGCATCAGCGAACGAATCCAAATGACTCTTCACCGATTTCACCACCGCTTCCAATTCTTCTTCGGGTGTGACCTTCTTGCTGATGAACCGAATCCCCTCAGGGTTATCAGGCGGGTTGACAGGTTCATACCCCGCAGGCACAGGCTCAATGTGGGGAAGCGACAACGCCGTGCGCACGTTCGGGTCAGGATGCGCCGTCATCACCCAGTCGATCAAATGATTCGCCAGCGCGATCACCGCAGGCTGTGACCTCCCCGACTCGGGCATGTCCGCATTGGGGTTGGTGCGAATAAACTCATGCAACAAATCAGGGTCAGCCGTCGTGAACGTTTCAAAGATAGCTTGGTTTGGGTCACCAACGCGCACCCAATTGCCACCCGCCTCGTTGGTTGAGTAGCCTCGCTGATCTTCGCGGGGCGTATCGAAACCAGCAGTTGCATGATGCCCTGTGGTCTCGACTGCTTGCGCTCGACCACCAGATAATAAAGATAAAATCTTCTGTTGAGTCCTGCTTGAATCCTGCGCCTCATCTTCCAATATAAACGGATACCGAAAACGTAATCGTTCCAGATATTCATCGTCATTTTGAAGCAGGGTCAATGCCAGGCGAATTAGATCGTCAAAGTCAACCGCACCGCGATAGGCGAGGGCGCGTTGATAGTCCGCGTAAATGCTCCAGCCAAGTTCAGCGAGAGGCAACGGGGCGAAAGGAAGAGCCTGCCCTGAGCCTGTCGAAGGGTCGAGTTTGGCACGCAGGCTATCGGGAGTCAGGAGGCGATCTTTTGAAGAGCGGATAAATGCCAAAGCCAGCGAGTCCACTAAATTGGGCAGCTGCTGACGATTCACCCAATCCCGTTTGGAAGTATCCAGCGCGGGGTCGAGGTAGTCGTCCAGAAAATCGGGATGAGCCGCCAGCCACGCATTGACCGACTCACGGCGGATGAAATCCGCTTCGCGCTCGTCAATGATGCTGAATTGATTTTCAAGCCCCACGCTCGCAGGCTTCTCGCGGACAATGTCATGCGCCAGCCCGTGCAGCGTGCGCACGCGATATTTATAAAGCGCCTGAACAGGGTTGTCGAAAAAACCTTTGATTCGGTTTTCAAAATTGTCCACCGCCGAATTGACCAGCGTGACGATCAGCACTTCCTGCCCATCTTGCAACTGGTTATCGTGAATGATCTGCGCCGCCAGCGCAGAGAGAATATGTGTCTTGCCCGCGCCAGGCACAGCGGCGATACCCAGCCGCCCGCCATGTTTGGCATATTCTAAAATCTTTTGTTGAGAGGGACGAGGAGTAAAATTGTTCATTTTATGTGAGACCATGGACAATGGACAACGGACGATGGTTGACAATGGTCAATGGTCTATCGTCTATGGTCGCCGAAGGCGGGGAGGGGCGAGGGGTGAAATCAGTCATCAGTGACCAGTGATCAGTCAGGGCAAATAGGAAAGGATGAAGGATGAAAAAGGGCGAGTGATTATCCTTCGCCCATTACATGTTGACGAATCGTTTCAATAACTTCGTGAATTTCCTTTTCGACATCCCCACGAAAAGTTGATTCAGAGAATAGCCATTCCCCACTGGGAAGACGATCTTGAAAATGGTGGGGATAACTTGCCAAACTTGTCAAAGCAATATAATTTGGGTGAGGAAAGTCATCCCAGCCGAATAATCTTTTATCGCCAGGGTAGGGAAGGGTCAGATCAATCAGGGCGTAGGAGTAACTGCTGGTAGTTGGGTCGAAGTGAATATCAAGAAACCGTGTCTGGCTGAGAAAGGCGCGGACTTTGCCCCCCGCGAGTTGAACATCAGAAAATAGTCCGCTTTCCCGCAAAGTTCGGACGATAGACGCGTGCCAGATGCTCACACGGTCTCCAGAAAGCGAGTCAACTGTTCCAATTCATACCGCACTGACCGCCATTCAAGCAGGTCAGTGTAAAGCGTGTGGTCATCGGCAGAAACATTTTTGCCTTGCGATTCAAGTTTCTCAATGCTTCCATAATTTTCCGTCAATTGTCCTGCGCGCTGGCGCAATTCAATAATGCGATCTGTTGTCGCCTGTGCAATGCCGCGCTGAACGATTTCATCTTCATTAAGCGACAGGATTTTTTGTAAATCAGCCAGTAAGTTTTGAGTATGAGAGGTGAGTACCATTTTATCTCCTTGCTTTTTATCAATTACTTTTTGCATATTTCAGGCAGGCTGTAACATCATCGTGAGTGATGCCAGGATAATTTCGTAGAATTTCGCTTTCAGCCCAGCCTTGCGCCAGCAAGTCAACGATAAATTCAACAGCGAGCCGTGTCCCTTTGATAACGGGTTTGCCGACGAGAATCTTGGGGTCAACGATAATGTGATTTTGCCAGTCCATTTTGAACTCCTTTGACATACCAATTATAACCACTTCGGTGGCTGCTAAAGGATCATCGTCATCTCTGTCAGGCTCGCGGGTCAGGTCAAGGAAACCTAAGCCCCCATAACCAAATTCTACGCCAACCAGATCAGCGTGGATGGATTCTCCTCCGACTTGGTCTTTTATGTGTTGACCATCGAAAGACATCTTTGAAACTCCGGTCAACATACTCGTTCCTGACAGGCGGATAAGAATCCGAAATACAAAAAACCGACTTTCGAAAGTCGGTTTTTTGCCAAAGGGTTTAATTGTTACGCTCTGCGGTCCCGACGGGATTCGAACCCGCGATCTCGGCCTTGACAGGGCCGCATGTTAGGCCGCTACACCACGGGACCAATTCGTTAAGCGGGCGAGAGTTTACCATGACGGCAAGGCGATGTCAATATGAGTTATAAAAAATAAGATAACCCCTTTTTTTTCGATTGAAGAGATAAAATGCCCAGGCAACGATTAGATCTGAATAATTTCATGCAGGAGAGGAATGAATTGTATGTATCTCAATTGGTTGAGAGACTGCTTATATACTAACATACAAACCGTTGAACTTGACACAATGAATGCCATGTTCTAAAATAGTTACACGATATAAAAATTCGCACGCCCTGGGTTATTGGGGCGTTTATTTTCTCCCAGGAGGGCTGATTTGTCTAAAAGCCGTACGCAACAAATGGTTGATCGTCTGCGTGAACTACAGGCATCGTCACCAGATATTGAAGCATCAGCGGTAGTTAGCGTTGATGGTCTTAGCATCGCATCTGCACTTCCTCAAGGTGTGGAAGAAGACCGCGTTTCGGCCATGTCTGCAGTTATGCTTTCATTGGGTGAACGCATCGCAATCGAATTGGGGCGCGGTTCTCTTGAACAAGTTTACATCAAGGGCTTGAAAGGGTACGTTGTTTTGATGTCAGTCGGCGAAGAAGCCGTCCTTACCGCGCTGGCACGCGAACAGGCCAAACTTGGATTGATCTTCCTTGATATGCGCCGCGCCGCCGAAGATCTGGTGAAGTTGATCTAGTTGAGTTGTCATGAGCCCCTTCCAAAAAGCTGGCCTGTACTACCCGAATAAATTTGGCTTGATTACCATCAAATCCCTTGAAGAAGTCATGGGCAAGAACGGATTGAATGCCATTCTAAATCTTGCTGGTTTAAATCATTATATAGAAACTTTACCTCCCGATAACCTCGATAAAGATTTTGATTTTGCGGATCTTTCATCAATCGGTCTTGCATTGGAAGAAATGTACGGACCTCGGGGAGGGCGAGGACTTGCCCTCCGTACGGGTCGCTCAACTTTCTCAGATGCCTTAAGGAATTTTGGAGCGCTGGCAGGCGCGGCGGATTTGGCTTTTGTGGTGCTCCCGCTTCAAACCAAACTGAGAACTGGTCTGCCGGCATTTGCAAAGATATTCTCCCAATTAAGTGACCAGTACACAACTGTGGTGGAAAAAGATAAAGAATGGATATGGTCGATCCATAAATGCCCGTGTTGCTGGGCACGCACAGCCGCAGATAAACCGGTCTGCTTTATTGCTACAGGTTTACTACAGGAAAGCTTAAAATGGGTTTCAGGTGGCAATGAATTCCGCGTAAACGAATCAAAATGCTTTGCAATCGGAGATGATGTTTGCGAATTTATCTTGCAAAAAGAACCTATTTCCTAATTAACAAGGTCTGGCATCACGGACGCCGAGTCTAGAATACTTGTCGCGGAGAAACAACCCAAACTGGTCTCCGCTATATTTTTGCCTCCATTGGAATTGCCCCCGGTCGTGCACGACGACAGCCCCGGTGGTCTTGCTGGCAACGCCGGAGCGCTTGTATTTGCAGTTATAATAGCGCAGATTGGTAAAGGAGAAATGATTATATGCCCATACCTGCGGGAATCCCTGCGCCCGATTTTGAATTGTTGGATGACACAAATTCACTGCGTAAACTTTCTGATTATCGCGGAAGGAACATTGTGCTTTATTTTTATCCAAAAGATGATACACCCGGTTGTACAAGGGAGGCCTGTAATTTTCGAGATGATTATTCTGCCTATGAAAAGGCTGGGGTGGTGATCCTGGGAGTTAGTCCCGATTCGGTTGAGTCGCATGTGAAATTTAAGAAGAAATTTCAACTTCAATTCCCACTGCTTGCAGATGACGGACATACAGTTTGTGACCTTTATGGAGTCTGGGGACCTAAGAAATTTATGGGCAAAGAATATGAAGGTGTGCTTCGCACTACATTCCTGATCGACGTAGACGGGAATATTAAACGTGTGTATGAGAAAGTTCGCCCTGCTGAGCATAGTATAGAGTTATTGGCGGAGCTAGGTTTGGCATAACGATTATCGTATCGTCATAATAAAAGCAGGGTTATTATCAAACAATATGCCGACGGTGGCGTAAAAAATACCGTCGGCACGATTTTGTCAATTGACCGGTAGCAGGCTTCGGTTAAGGAAGATGCGTACAATGTCCACAAAAAATAGTGACAAGTAGAAAAGAATTTGGTATAGTAGTCGGGTTGTGAAAATAGTGACAATTCGTACAAAATTAGTCTAATTTTGAAGCATGGGGTTGTTACCCTGTTTGAAATATTATTAGGAGAGAGAGCGTATGGGACACTTTATAATCGTGGGAATTTTGGTTGTTGTGATGGCCATTCTCACTTATGTCGGATTGGATGCTGCCGGGGTAGCAACTCAAATGCATCCTATTGAGGCTAGCTTGCAGTCAGTGTCTATTGACTGGCTATGGAACTGGGAGATTATGGCGATATCCTTCTTGTTCGCGCTTATTGTTGTACCGATGGCTTACAGCATGATTGTGTTTCGGCGCAAGAAAGGCGATCCCAGCGAGGGCGAACATTTTGAAGGCAACACTACATTAGAGATCGTGTGGACGGTGATACCTCTCTTTGCAGTGTTGGCTCTTGCATATATGGGTTCCTACTCGCTCGGCGAGACGCGCCGTGTGGATCCCAATGCAATCGTAATTAAAGTTAAAGCCCAGCAGTTTGCATGGACGTTCGAATATCCCGAATATGGCATTGTCAGCAATGAGTTGCATTTGCCTGTGGATCAACAAGTGGTTCTGAAGATGGAATCCGCCGATGTGATCCATTCATTTTGGGTACCTGAGTTCCGCGTCAAACAAGACATTGTGCCTGGGCCCCTGACCGATTACAGAATCACCCCGATTCTCGTTGGCGATTACAAAGTTCGATGCGCAGAGTTATGCGGCGCATCCCATGCATATATGGAAAACAACGTTATCGTTGATACAAAGGCGGATTACGATGCATGGATTGCTGAGCAACGGGCAATTGCTCTTGCCAACCAAACTCCTGAAGGACAGGGTAAGTTACTTACCGTGAAGAATGGCTGTATTGGCTGTCATTCCGTTGATGGCGCAAAGATGACTGGTCCCACATGGCTTGGTCTATTTGGTTCAAATGCTGAATTGGCAGACGGTACTACGGTTGTTTCCGATGAAGCCTATATCACTGAATCCATTCTCGACCCAAAGGCAAAGGAAGTGGCTGGTTTTTCTCCAACCACCATGCCTCCTTACACCTTATCTGAAGTAGAAATCGCGAATATCATCGCGTATCTTAAGACGCTGAAATAACTGGCGGAGGATAAATAATGAAGAAATTCTTTTCCACAGCCCTGGCACGTGGATTGGTCTGGCAACTGATTGGCACCCTGGTGGGGGCGGGTCTGGTTACGGGCATTCGCGCAATGATGGGTTTAAGTATCACAGACACATTCTTTTTCACCGAGCCTGCCTGGGTCTTGGGCGCTTTTTTTGGAGTGCTTTTCTTCCTGGCTGGCAATGGTTCCGTGTCCGATTGGTTCAAGTGGTCGCGCGGGATTGATACGCCCGAACACCATGAAGACCATTACACTGGCTGGGAAAAATATCTAAATGTTTCCCTCGACCATAAAGTGATCGGCATTCAATACACCGTCACCGCATTGTTGCTCATCAGCATCGGCGGTCTGTTCGCGCTGATCTTCCGTACTGAACTCGCTCAATCCCAATTGCAATTTCTGACAGTTGACATGAAATTGTTTGGCCAGAACGGCCCACAGCTATACAACACATTGATGTCTTTGCATGGCATGATCATGATCGTATCCATCCTTTTGGGTATTGCGGGCATCATCAACTATGTGGTTCCTTTGTTGCTTGGCGCGCAGGATATGGCCTTTCCCCGCTTGAACGCATTCTCTTTCTGGATTGCTGTTCCCGCCGCGGTGCTTCTGCTGATGAGCCTGGTTCTCGGCGGATTTGACACCGGCTGGACGGGTTATCCGCCGCTTTCTGTGCGCGCTCCAGTTGGCGTACAGATGTTCTTCCTGGGTGTGGCCGCGGCCGGCTGGTCATCCATTCTTGGCGCGTTGAATGTGATCGCAACCATTATCCGCATGCGCTCCAAAGGCATGACCGCCATGCGTATGCCGATCTTTGTCTGGGCGGCTGTTGCAACCTCCATCATCGCGCTGACGGCCACACAGTTGATCGGTCTCTCCTTCCAGTTGGTCATGTTCCAGCGTCTCTTCGGAATGGGCTTCTTTGATCCTGCCAAAGGAGGTAATCCCGTTCTCTTCCAGCATTTATTCTGGTTCTATTCGCACCCTGCCGTGTACGTATTCGTTTTGCCCGGTCTCGGTGTGATTTCAGAACTGTTGCCTGTCTTCGCGCGCAAGCCATTGTTTGGCTATCGTTGGATCGCCATGTCTTCGATGGGCATCGCGCTGGTGGGTTTTCTCGTTTGGGCGCATCACATGTTCACCTCGGGCATGAACGAATATTTGCGTGTGCCATTCATGTATAGCACGCTGTTGGTAGCCATCCCGACGGGCGTTAAATTCTTCTCGTGGGTTGCCACGATTTGGAAGGGCAAGTTGACTTATCCCACCCCGATGCTTTTTGTGTTGGGCGCTATTGTTGTGTTCCTGTTGGGCGGTCTGACTGGCCCCCCCAATGCAACCGTTTCAGTTGACCTTCATCTGCATGATACATATTTCATCGTCGGTCACTTCCACGATACGATCTTTGGCGGATTTGTCTTCCCTTTCTTTGCTGCTCTATACTACTGGTTCCCCAAGGCAACCGGCCGCCGCATGAATGAGACGCTCGGCAAGATCCACTTCTGGTTGATGACGCCCTCGTTCTTTGTCTTGACCTTCGGCATGATGCAAATCGGTCTGCTGGGTATGCGCCGACGCATTGTGGACTATGATCCCGCGCTTGGTTTTGACTCAACCCACCTCGTTTTGACGATTGCCGGCTATCTCATTGGCCTCTCGGTGTTGATCTTCATCTACAATTTCTTCAACAGCATCAAGAATGGTGAAAAGGCAGAGGGCAATGTATGGAACTCACGCTCACCGGAATGGCAGGTTCCTTCGCCTATGCCCGTGCACAACTATGATCAACCCTTTGAGGTTGTTGGCGAGCCGTATGACTACGGTTTGCCCGGCTCGAAATATGTTGAATTTTCTTCGCCTGCCAAAAGCAAGCATAAATAAAGGGGAGGAGTCAAATGTCTCACACACAAGATAAATCTGCTGCTCTCCGTCAGGGCGTTTTAATTTTTATTTACCTGGCGGCCCTCACCGCGCTGGAATATTTCATTGCGATCACGTTTAAAGCAGTTTCCATTTTGGTTATCGTAGCAATGATCAAAGCGGCATTGGTCATGTATTATTACATGCACATCTATAAGCTAAATGCTGAAAGCGAGGACGACGAACACTCTTACGAATACAAAACTGGCACGAATCGACTCGGACTGTGGCTCTTCCTGCTGTCGGATTCGTTTGTTTTTGCTGGATTGATGACCACGCGCATCAATTTGCTCGGCCTCACGCGCCCGCATTTGGATCAACTGCTTGGTCTGGTGGTGACTGCGATTCTATTGCTCTCCTCGTTCTTTATGAATCGCGGCGAAACTGCCATGTCTCATGGTGATAAGAAGTCCTTCATGAACAACACACTGGTCACCTTTGTACTTGGGCTTGGCTTTTTGCTCGGTGTGGTATTGGTTGAGTGGCGCCTCGCCGCTGAAGGAGGACTTGTAGCCAGTTTTGGCAACCCTGCTGCAGGCCCTATGGGTGCGGTCTTTTATATTATGACAGGTATGCATGCCTTTCACGTTCTAACAGGCTTAATTTTCCTGGGTGTGGTATGGAACAACGCACGCAAGAATCTGTATTCTGCCAGGCAGCACTGGGGTGTGGAAGCCGCCGCAGTCTACTGGCACTTCGTAGACCTGGTGTGGATTTTCTATTATCCCGCTTTGTACCTGATTGGCAGGGTAGTGTAATTCAACGGCAATTTCTGGTATAAGTGAATAGCGAAGGAATGATCGGGGCGGCCGCAGGGTCGCCCCGTTTTTGGAGTATTAAGCACAAATGGATAAAAAAATTCTCTGGATTGGTTTCTCATCTCTGGCGGTTGTCATCATCGCCATGGTATTGACCTTGTTGTTAACCAAGCCCGCCAGTTTCCGCGGCGCAGCCTATGGCGAACCGTATCCAACCGCGCCGGATTTTGAATTACTGGATGCAAATGGAAAACCGTTCCGCTTGAGCGATCAGAGCGGTAAAATCGTCTTGCTTTTCTTTGGCTACACGGCCTGTCCTGATGTTTGTCCCACAACCCTGGCTGAATTGAACATGGCTTTGAATGCCATCCCTGCAAAAGCAGAATCTGTTCAAGTGGTATTTGTCTCCGTGGACCCGGACCGCGATACTCCCCCAAAAGCGCAGGAGTATGCCGGACGATTCAATTCATCCTTTATCGGGTTGAGCGGCTCACAGGAAGAACTTGAGAAGATATGGAATGACTACGGTGTTTTCCGCGAAATTGTCCAAAGCGAATCGTCCATGGGATACCTTGTGAGTCACACGGCGCGAGTCACATTGATAGATGCAGACGGAAATTTGCGCCTCTCGTATAGTTTCGACACACCCGTGAAAGATATCGTGAATGATCTTGAACTTTTGTTGAAATAGGCCTGCCTGAAAGAAAACCCATGCCTCCTGTTCGAATAATCATTAAAAGAATTTTGATTTCTCTATTGATCGGTCTCGCTATAGGAACCGCCATCAATGAGATCACGTTCATATTTTTACGTGAAACTGCGCGCGCGCCAAAGGTGATTGAACTCGTGATTCCCGAAGGAACAGCAGAGCGTGTTGCTCGCGGCGAGACTCCGCCGACCATTCCTGATTCGATGACATTTGTTGTTGGTGATACCTTGTTGGTAAAGAACGATGACTCGGCAGATCACGAACTGGGTCCGTTGTGGATTCCTGCCGGCTCTTCGGCAAGTCTGTCACTTGACGCGGTTCAATCCTACGCCTATGCCTGTTCATTCCAACCCGGCAAATATTTCGGCCTCGACGTGCATGAAGCGCTGACGCTTGGCACAAGGTTATACGGAATTTTATACTCAGGCATTCCGTTGGGCGGCTTGATCGCGTTATATGCACTCATCATGCCCGTAAAGAAAAATGATCCTGAAAAAAATGTTTAGCCGTGGGTGGCTGTTCGCGACCCTGCTCGTTTTTGCCGGGACAGCTTTGTGCATTCGACTTGGCATCTGGCAGTTGGATCGCTTGGAACAACGCCGCGCATTTAATTCGCAAGTCGAATCCATGCGCGCGGCAGAGTTGTTGGATCTGAATCAAAATATACCGGCGGGTATTTTTGCGATGGAATGGCGCGCAGTGACTGTCACTGGCGAATATGACTTTGAAAATCAAGTGGTATTACGGAATCAATATGTCGGCGATCAATATGGTTATCATCTCATCACACCGCTTCTCTTCGACCCTTCGACACGCTACGCGTCAGGGCAAGCTGCTGTTCTGGTGGACCGCGGCTGGATCCCCGCTAGCGGGAATACCGTCCCAAAAGATTGGCGTCAGTACGATGAAGCAGGTCAGGTAACTGTTACGGGGCAGATCAGGCTTGGGCAGGACAAACCAGCCATTGGCGGAGTCGCAGATGCGGAATTTAGTCCAGGGCAGGCACGGCTTGATGTGTGGAATAATCTAAATGTGGTGCGTATCTCCGAGCAGAGTCCGTATCCGCTCTTACCTGTGTATGTTCAACCAAATCCAGATGAAAATAATTCTGAACCGCCGATCAAATATCAGCCCGTTGTAGAATTGACCAAAGGCTCGCATTTCGGTTATGCTTTGCAATGGTTTGTGTTTGCGGCGATCTTGTTCGTTGGGTATCCATTTTATTTGCGAAAGCAGGAATAGCGAACATGAAATATTCTCTTCGATCATCTTTTCCACGTTTGGTTTTAGCGTTGTTCGTAATGGTCTTTTTATTGACTATTGTTGGACGCATCGTAACCATAACAGGCGCATGGTCATTTTGCATAGGTTGGCCCGTATGCATGCCAACCGCCCCTTTGGGATATTTGAAACTCGCACATCTTGCGTTAGTGGGCGTGGCTTCAGTTTTCATGGTGTTGGTGTGGCGAAAAGCCTGGCGTGAACAGCGCGACCAAAACTTGCTTTTGCCTCTCACAACGGTGACGGGTGTATTATTTTTTGGTCAGGCATTTATTGGCGCAATCGTAGTGACTCGCGCTTTTCCTTTGCATTTGGTGGTTTTACACACAATGTCTGCAATTGCATTATGGATTTCTTTGGGCCTTTTGGTTTTTGCATCCGGTGTTTTGGCAAAAGATGTGAGGGAAGTTCCGAAGTTTGATTATCGTCAACGCGCGAAGGATTTCTTTGTTCTTTCCAAACCGTTGATCGTGGCTTTGCTGTTGGTGACAACCTATAGTGGTCTGGTGGCGGGGACCAAAGCATGGCCATCCGCGTCACTTACTTTTTGGACTTTACTTGGCGGCATGTTTGCGGCGGCAGGTTCCAGCGCGTTAAATCAATATATTGATCGCGAGTTGGATAAGAACATGCAGCGTACAGCGAAGCGTCCGCTTGCAGATAGGCGTTTGACTGCGGCAGAGGGATTATCTTACGGCCTCGCTCTTTGCCTGGTCAGTTATTACGTGATGGCGGGATTCGTTAATTTGCTGGCAGCGCTATTGTCACTCGCGGGTATTTTCTATTACGTCTTCTTTTACAGTGTCTGGCTTAAAAAGGCAACCGTTCAAAATATTGTGATCGGCGGCGGCGCGGGCGCAATTCCGCCGATGGTGGGCTGGGCCGCTGCAACAGGGAATCTTGGACTCGCGGCCTGGCTTCTTTTTGCCATCGTCTTTATGTGGACGCCGCCTCATTTTTGGGCGCTGGCAATTGTCCGCATGAAGGATTATGAAAATGCAGGTGTGCCGATGATGCCGGTCGTGCATGGCGAAGAAAGAACTCGCAGGCACATCCTGATTTACACAATTGAACTGGTCGCGGTGACTTTACTGCTTCCCATTCTTAATTTGGCGGGAACGATTTATCTTATCTCGGCGTTGGTACTGGGCGGCTTCCTGCTGTACGCCGCCTGGCGGGTTTTTAAAGTTGGTGGGAACAAAGTTGCATGGACGATGTATAGATGGTCCAGCATGTACCTGGCGTTTATCTTTCTGGCGCTCATGATTGACGCGGTGATGTAATCCGAAAACTCCCCTATATTAAAAGCAAAATGGGCGATTGTTTCGCCCATTTTGTATGTTATTTCTTCTGATCTTACTCGCCTAAATAATCACGCAATTTCCTGCGGATGGTTGGATGTCGTAAACGGCTCAAGGCCTGGGCTTCGATCTGGCGAACACGCTCGCGGGTTACGCCCATTTTGCGCCCTACTTCTTCGAGAGTGTAGGCTTGGCCATCGAGCAAGCCGTAGCGTAATTGCAATATCCGCACCTCGCGCGGGGGTAAGCCATTCAATACTTCACCGAGGTGTTCCTTTAGAAGGTTGTAAGTGGCGGTGTCATCGGGCGGAGGCGCCTCATCATCTTCGATAAAATCACCCAGCACAGAATCTTCTTCATCATCTGTGGGTGTCTCCAATGAGAGCGGACGGCGTGCCACCTGGATCATGTTTTCGACTTTCTTGGGCGGCACATCCAGTGCAACGGCCAACTCATCCACGCTTGGGTCGCGGCCCAGTCGTTGTGTCAGTTGATGCTGTATCCGCAGGAGTTTGTTGATCTGATCACCCATGTGCACGGGCACGCGGATGGTGCGCCCCTGGTCTGCTATGGCGCGGGTGACAGCCTGGCGGATCCACCACGTAGCATAGGTCGAAAATTTATGCCCCCGACGATAATCGAATTTCTTTGTCGCGCGGATGAGTCCGATGTTGCCTTCTTGAATGAGGTCAAGAAAAGGAACCCCGCGCCCCATGTATTTTTTGGCAACCGAGATCACAAGGCGCGAGTTTGCTGTGATCAGGTGTTCACGCGCACCCCAGCCATCTTCGATCGAACGACGCAGTTCAAGCCTTCGTTTTGGAGGGACGTTGCCATGCGCAAGTTCCTCGCGGGCCGTGCGTCCACGCTCGATGCGTTGGGCAAGCTGCACTTCTTCCACGGCTGTCAACAGCGGTACGCGACTGACCTCTTTCAGGTATAAGCCGATTGTGTCGTCGGTATCAATGTTTGCCAGATAATCATCCAGCGCAAGGTCCGGTTCCGGCTGGGCTTCTTCGTTTTCCTCGACGGCCACCAACTCATCTTCGGTGGGTTCCGGCGTCACGGGGTCTTCCACAAATGGAATGCCTGCGCTCAGGAGCGCCGAGAAGGCCTCTTCAAGTTGCTCCACATCCTGCTCGGCTTCGGGAAAGAAGTGCAGGATGTCATCCAGAGTAACGTATGATTTTTGGCGGCCTAATTCAACCAGGCGGGCTATGGCGGGATATTCTTCTTCGTCATCGACGTTCAAAATTTTCACTACATCCATTCAATAATCCAACTTTCAGTAAATAATTATCAACGAATTGCAAATTTAGAATACACTTTTTTCAGCTTAAAAGCAATAGTCTGTATTCTCAGATGCTTTGCAGGGCGGTTGTATTACGGCTGTCTGGCGCATTGCGCCAGACAGCCGTTGTTTTGCGTTATCCACTATTAATACCTGACCTTACGCACTTTTGCGTGTTTTAAGGCATGTCGCCCTGAGCGACAGCGAAGGGTCTCTACGACTATCTCAGAGACCCTTCGCTCCGCTCAGGGAATCATGCTTGGCGCGTAAGGTGAGTTAATACTCTTTAAGGCGTTGGGGTTAAGTTCGCCTCAGGGGTAGAAATTGCTTCGCTGGGCGAAGCAGGCGTCGGTGAGAGTGGAAGCGGAGTCGGCGTGGATGTATTTAAGTAGGGAGGAAATCGAGTGAGGTTGGTCAAAGAGTCGATGCCGCTCAAGGTCAGGATCAATGTTTTTTTCCTGTCCACACGCACGTAGTAACCGCTTCTCGTGGGAGTGGTATCGCCGATTTCGAGAGTGCGCTTTCTGCCGTCTGCGAATTCAATTGTGATGACATATGCTGGCTCGTCGAGACCAAGGATGCTCGCATCGGCATCCACTTCGCCGATAATCTTCAGCGCTGTGATCTGGGATGCGGCCGCTTCAACCAAGCCCTGGTCTGCTTCGGTTGCGGAGGGCAGTTCCAACGCCCAAACTTTTTCGCCGTCGCGCGCAACTTTTACGGTTTCTCCATCGACTGGTTTGATCTCAATGCTTGTAATATTGCCATCTTGTTCGCTAAAGACAAATGCCGCTTCAAGGGCGGGTGTGGCTTCTGTTTCTGTAATCGGTTCATTGCGGTTGAGATAATAAGCGAAGCCGATCAGCGCGGCCAATAGAAGAAGTGTGATCCATGTGCCTGTTCGGAACACGGGTTTTTGCTGTTTGCGCAGAGGTGTTTCCTTCGACTTTCGTGCTTTTGGTTTTGTTGTTTTGCGAGCCATTCTTTAACCTCTCTTGCGCCGTGAAAGCCACGAGGAAACGCCAGCGAACACCACCATTCCCGGAATCACAAGGATTGCCACGATCAACAGGATCAGGAAACTTCCCTGTGTGGGCGGGATGAAGGTGCGCTGTGTGGCCGGGCGGGTTGTAAGATCAAGCAGGTCTTCCTGCTCTGCGGCCCAATCCACCGCGTTGATGAACATGTTGCCATTACCGTAGGCATCAAAGATTTCATCGCTGGCAAAAAGAGAGTTGCCGAATACGACCACACGTCCTTTGGTACTCGTGTTTTCACCGGCGGCCGCCAGATTTAATGGGCCGGGATTGTCGGTTGCCGGGTCAAAGGTCGGAGATTGATCTGCAACCAATTCTGACTCGCCCCAGGATTGATCAGTTGTACTGATGAGCGGGGTGACAACCTTGGTTTCGTCACCAGCAGCAACGCTGATACTACGTGCCTGCGGCAGGATGACGATATATTTATCAGTCAGGTTTTGGGTGATCGGATGGGCGTTGTATTGTGATGAAACCGCCTGGAATGGGTTTTGAGTGTTGACAAGGTCAATTACGATATCGTCATTTAAGGTGATACCCCATTCTGTACTTAAGTAATTAGCCAGAGGATCAGGGGCATCTTCAAACTCGGTAAAGAAGCGCGGGTCTTCCAGTATAACCAGCGAGCCACCCTCGTTTACATATTTATTGAGCAGGGATACTTCCTGAGCGCTGACCGGTTTTGTCGGTCCTGCAATGATAATGGCAAGCGCATCATCGGGGATGCTGTGGGTGGTGAGCAGGTTGAGCGTTTCTACTGTGTAATTTTTAGATTCCAATGTGCTTTTCGCAGTGGAAAAACTAAATTCGCCTCCAGATTCAAGGCCGGGTTCGCCATGACCTTGCAGGAAATAAACTGTCCGCGATTCCGGGCTGATAAGACGGATCATGGTGCGGGCAAGCTCCTCCTCAGATGCAAAGGATGCGATTTCTTTTGTCTCTCCCATTTGGAGCAATATCTTTCCGTCACCTGTGATGCCGGCGTCACGTGCAGCTGCCGGGTCGAGATCTGGATCAACAAATCGATACTCAAACTTGCCTTTGCTATTCGATTTAAACTTCAACAGGAGCTCATCTGAGGCGCTGGAATTTAGGCTGGCAGAGTAGAAAGCCGTGGCAGTTATTTTGGCCGGCAAAGTTGCCAGAATTTTCATGGTTTCCGGGGCAAGTGTGTTGGACTTATCTTCCGTCAGATCCCAGGATTTTGGATTGTTAAAGACAATGTAGTTTGCCGCAAAGATAATACCTGCGAATGCCAGCGCGAGGATCAATGAATTTGAGCCGTAACGAGCCTGGCGTCCGGTAAGGAAGCGGCGGATCGTGTCTGGTGACAGCATTACATAGGCTGCCAGTCCGATCACAAGTATTCCAATGCTGATCTGTAAAGCCAGATTAAGTTTGTCTGTAACTTCGACATCCAGGGTGAACATCTTCATTGCGAGCATAATGTTTGCCGTGCCGATCAGGCCTGTGGAAATACAGGCGATCAGAGCGACGATCAACCCAACGAAGGCGTACTTTACATAGGGGGATTTCTTTTTTCCGGCCATTAGCGCCATCTCCGAATTTCAATTGCGGTGGTGCCAACGAACAGGCCCAACGCTGTGAGGCTTAAGTAATACGCAATATCTCCCAGATTGATCGTGCCCATATTCATGGATTGGGAAAAATGTGTGGAAAGGCTGAGATAGTTGAGCACATCCCCGCCCGCCTGCAGGTAGCTGGCCGGCAGGCTGACCATGAACCACAGGAAGAAGAACAGACCCAGGGTGCTGAAGAAAGCCGCAAACTGGTTTGTGAAAACTGCCGAAATTCCAACACCGAGCGCAAGCAGTGCCGAACAGACCAGGATCAGGCCGATATAAGAAGAAAGGATTACCTTCCAGTCAATGCCGGGGGTTACGAAGTTGTTCATGATGATCGGGTAAATAAGTGTCAGCATTGCCAGAGAAAGCACAAATAACATGGCTCCGAGCCATTTGCCAGCAACCAATTCAAAGTCACGCACGGGAGCGGTCAACATCAGTTCGAGGGTGCCCATGCGAGCCTCGTCGGAAAGTAATCGCATGGTAAGCGCCGGGCTGAGGAAGATCATCAAAAAGACAAAGAGCCAGTTGATGGGGGTGCTTTCAGGAGCGCCGCCACCGGCAAATGCCTGCTGTGCGCTGACCCACATGATCAGGGAGAAGTAAATACCCAAAGGCAATAGGATGGCAAGCGCTATCACATAAGCCAGCGGGCTGTTGAAGTAATTATCGTACTCGCGTTTTGCGATTGTCCAGATATTTCTCATGATAGCCTCGTTATTTCTTTTTAGAATCCGAGCCGGTCAGTTCGAGGAAGATTTCCTCAAGGCTTATACCGAGCGGACGTAATTCCAACAAGTCGTAACCTGATTTGATGACTTGCTTGGCAACTTCCGGGCGTAAGTCTTTGCCTGAAGCAAATTCAAATTCCACGGCTCCGTCATCCTTGGTTTCAACGCTGCGCACACCTTTCACTTGTTTGATGGTGTCAGCAAGTTCATCGGCTTCGCCGCGAACGCGCACGATCACGCGTTCCGCGCCGATCAGACGGGCTTGCAGGTTCTCAGTGGTATCTTCCGCGACGATCTTGCCTTTGTTAATAATCAACACACGATCGCAGATATTTTGAGCTTCATGTAAAAGGTGAGTGGAGAGCAAAACAGTGCGCTCCTTGCCGATCTCGCGGATTAACTCACGTACTTCAACAACCTGGCTGGGGTCAAGACCAAGGGTTGGTTCGTCGAGGATCAATACCTCAGGTCTGTGGAGAAGCGCCTGGGCAAGCCCAACTCTCTGGCGCATACCTTTGGATAAGTTACCAATGTATCCATTGGCGCGGTCACTCAAAGCGACCATATCTAACACTTCATCCACGCGGTCGTCCACGTTGGGGATGTGGCGCAGCTCGCCCATGAATTTCAAATAGTCGAACACCACCATGTCGGTATAAAGCGGGACAGTTTCCGGTAAATACCCTACCCGCCTGCGTACCTCGAGCGATTCCTCCACAACATCATACCCAGCGACGATTGCTTCACCATCTGTGGGCGGCATGTAACCGGTCAGAATTCGCATAGTTGTGGTTTTTCCTGCGCCGTTGGGCCCGAGAAAACCCACGATTTCACCCTGCTGAGCGTCAAAACTCAGGTTGTGAACAGCGCGGCGCGCTCCGAAGTCTTTTGTGAGACCACTGACTTTGATCATTGACTCTCCTTGCAAAAAGATTAGATAAAGGTTTTTGCCAAATAAAAGACACAGCCCGTGGGCGGTGCCTGATCATTGGTTCTGTTGATTACTATACAATAGGTCGAGTCGCAAAGTCAAGCGGGCGCTTAACTTCTAATCCAACGCTAATCTTCAATATCATCGGCAATAATTGACGAATGATCGAACTTCTTTATCAAACCGATGCTTATCTCGAGGAATTTTAAGAAAAAATTGAATTGCCCAAATTGGGGAATTATTCTTTCGGACGTTGTTGTATAATGCGTGTAATCGGGTAGGGTGTTCCGCCCAAAAAACAAAGGAGAATTTAAAGATGAAATCCAAAAAACTTTCTATCCTGCTTGCTTTACTGGTCTTGATTATTTCCACCCTGGCGTGCGCGCTGGGCGGCGAACCGACTTTGAGCAACGTCCGCACGGCAAAAGATCAAGACGGCGCACAACCCGCCTCAATCTTTGCCACAACTGAGACCGTTTTCGTAGTGAGTGATCTGACTAGCGGCGTCAAAGGTAATCTGATTACATCAAAGTGGTATGCAGTTAATGTGGCCGACACCGAGCCTAACCTCCTGATCGATACGGCAGAAATCCCGATAGAGGATGAAACCTTCGACGGCACGATTTATTTCTTTTTTGAGCCTCCCATTGAAGGCGTGTGGCCTGTGGGCAGTTACAAAGTTGAAATTTATTTCAATGGCGTTTTAAACAGCACTGTCCAGTTTACTGTAGAGTAGTCAGTCACCCGCAAATAAAGCGCTTTCCGAAAACGGAGAGCGCTTTATTTGTTTATCATCTACGAAAACGGAAACTCCCATGGAATACAGAAAACTCGGCAAAACGGGACTTAAAGTCTCGCCCCTGTGTATGGGGACAATGCAATTTGGCTGGTCGCTCAGTGAAGCAGATTCGCACCATATTCTTTCAGCGACTTATGAGTCCGGGATCAATTTTATTGATACGGCTGATATCTACTCGAAATGGGTGGATGGAAACCCCGGCGGCGTTTCGGAGACCTTCATTGGGAATTGGATGAAGCAAAACAAGATTCCGCGTGACAAAATTGTCGTCGCAACAAAAGTACGCGGCGAGATGGGAAAGGGTCCCAATGACCAGGGTCTGAGTCGCGTCCATATGATGAATGCAGTGGAAGCCTCTTTACGCCGCTTGCAGACAGATTACATTGATCTTTATCAATCCCATTGGACGGACAACGATACGCCGATTGAAGAGACCCTGCGTGCTTTTGATGACCTTGTAAAACAGGGCAAAGTGCGCTATCTGGGCGCTTCCAATTACGCCGCCTGGGAGTTGATGCAGGCGCTCTGGGTTTCAGATAGATATAACCTTGTCCGTTATGATTGCCTTCAACCGCACTATAACCTGATCTATCGCGCTGAGTTTGAGCGTGAACTGCGCGCCGTCTGCGAAACTTATGGGCTTGGCATGATTCCGTATAGTCCGCTTGCGGGTGGATTCCTGACAGGCAAATATCGCCGGAATGAACCATTGCCTGAAAGCAAGCGCGCTGAAGGGCGCAAGCGCGCAATGACGGAAAAGAATTTTACATTGATTGATGAGATGGAAGTCATTGCATTGCGCCATCAAGTTTCCATTGCTCAAATCGCCCTCGCCTGGATGCTGGCCGATCCTGTGATAACAAGTCCGATCATCGGCGCGACATCCATCGGGCAACTGAATGAGAATCTCGGCGCGTTGAATGTAAAGTTGAGTGAAGAAGAGAAGACACTGCTGGACAAGGTGACGACGTGGAAAGAGGAAGAGTAATTCGTAATTCGTAAAAAGCGCGCCCCTGACGGAAGCGCGCTTTCAGTTGCGCGCCGTTCAAGCGCTAGGCAGTGTTTTCGGATTGCCTCACTGCCATCTCATTCGGCCTGTTCTCGAAGGCTTTTTTGTAGATCAGCGCTTCGATGTCTTCCCCGTCCAGCATGGCGAAGAGATAGGCCGACAAATGCTTGTGGTTGGACATGACCCAGATGGCAAAATCCTTGCGCGCCTGCTTGGGGGCTTGCGCGAAAATGTCCGCTACCTCGCGTTTGATGCTCTCTCTGGTGTCTTCGATCTCTTTGACCCAACCCTTGAAATTCGCTGAAAACTCGTCGGGGATCTGTTCGCGGATGTAATCCACCTGTTTTGTGACAATGGCTTGCAGCGTATTCTTAAACGACAGGCTAAAAACAAGACGGTGCAGTTCGAGATACTTGTCGCCTTTGAACTTGAAGCGCTGCCCGTCCGAAAACTCGACGACGAATCCTTCCTCGTCCTTGTCCAGTTTACCCGTCAGCGCGATGATCTCGGTGATGTTGTTGAAGGAGTAAACCTTCGGGAGCGGAAATCCATATTTATCGGCGAGCAGTTGCAGGTCAGGAAAGAACGGCAGGTACGCGCCCGTGAAGCGATTGCGCGCCGCGATCAAGACGATGTCTTCGCGCCCTTTGTAGTCCACGATGACGCGGTTTTCGGGGTAGACGATCTCGAAGAGCAGGGTCAGTTCGTCGGGCAGGTCGTCGAGGTTGTAATGCTCGTGAAGGAACTTCGTGGCCCACTCGGCCTGGTCACTGTGGAAGTTGCCGCGCGTCGAGATACGGTGTTCGCCGTTCAACCGGTACAAGATCCCGAGCGAACCGTCCATTTTCTCGGTGATGCTGACGATGTGCCCGTGAGTCTTTTCGCCATTCTGAAGCCAGTTGTAGAATTTGTCGAAGGCGCGCGCGACGATCTCGCCTGTCACTGCATGAACAATGAGTCCGCGGCTGACGCGCTCGAAGAAGTTCCAGCGGCCTTCGTATTGTGCCCTGGCGGTGTAATTGAAGATAAGCAGGTCACCATCGCGTTCCACCGAGACGTCGCCGAGTCCTTTCCACTCGGTGAAACCTGATTTGGCGAGTTGCTGGATTTGTTCGATGGAAGTTATCTCGGTAATCTTATTCATGGTGTAAATACCTTCATTGCTGAATAACGGAGCGCAGACTTCAGTCTGCATTCCGATCTAAGAACTTTTAACCGCTCACGCGCTCATGCTCGTGAGCGGTTTCAGAAATATCACAAAAAAGTAAACTATGCTCACAACCTTCGCACTCCAATTGCAGGGTAGCATGTTGGATGTTGTACTTGTGCGCAAGCAGCTCATTCACATTCTGGTGGATCGACATGCCTGTGCTGACCAGTGCATCTTCCGTGACAATGTGAGCAGAAAGCATGCGCAAATTCTCGCTGACGCTCCACACATGCAGGTCGTGGACTCCGTATACCCCGTCCACTAGGAGGAGGTCGGCCACCATCGAGTCCAAGTCAATGCTTTCGGGTGTGCTTTCAAGCAGGATGTGAATCGATTGACGCAGAATACCCCAGGCGTTCCACAAAATGAATACACCGATCAACACGCTGACAAGCGGGTCTAACCAGTTCCAATTCGTGAAGAAGATGATAACCCCTGCGATAACCGCGCCAAGTGTTGACATAACATCGCCCATCAAATGTAGGAAAGCACTTCGCAGGTTTAGGTCATGTTCGCTCCCGCTTTTGACAAGCCAGGCCGTGCCAGCATTGATCAGAAATGCAATCATGCCTGTGCCAATTAAGATCGGCGCGTTCACTTCGGATGTGGAAATAATGCGTCGATAAGCCTCATAAAAAATTCCCAATACGATCAGCACAAGCGTTGTGGAGTTGATCAATGCAACCAAAATCCCAGCGCGATGATAGCCAAAGGTCTTGCCTGCATGGGCAGGTTGTGTGGCAAGTTTTACCGCGTACCAGCTTAATCCCAGCGCGATCACATCCGTGAAGTTATGCGCCGCATCTGTAAGGAGAGCGAGGCTGTTGCCAATAATTCCCGCAATGATTTCAACGACAACAAACCCGGCTGTTAATCCCAGCGAGAGGGCGAGGCGTTTGGTGGTTTGATTGGCGAGGTCGCCAAAGTGGGAGTGGATGTGCTCTTGTGTCATAGTAAATCTCTAAGATTTAATTTAATGGAATTGATTATTTCTTCTGTCGCAATAATCGTGCGGAATTTGTGAGAATGCCTATATCTGGTAAAGATTGTGCAGCGGCGGCCAGCACAGGCGGCAAGATGCCAAATGCCGCAAGTGTTAATCCCACCACGTTGTAGACAGCCGTAAATGCAAGATTCATCTTTACGATGCCCATCGTTCGACGGGCAATGCGTATCACTTCTGGTACAAGAGTCCAGTCTTCGCGCATAAGGGCAATGTGAGCGGCTTCAATGGCAATATCTGTTCCCGCCGCGCCCATGGCCATGCCGACATTTGATTGCGCCAGCGCGGGCGCGTCGTTGACTCCGTCGCCGATCATCACGACGATATGACCTTTGGCCTGATATTCCTTCACGATCTCGATTTTGTTCTCAGGCAGAAGATTCGCTCGATATTCGACGCCAAGTTTTTCAGCAAGCGCGGATGCAGTGCGTTCGTTATCGCCCGTGAGCAATTCAATGTGTTTTATGCCGAGAACGCGCAGTTCAGCGAGAGCGGCGGGGACTTCAAGGCGAAGCGTATCCGAGGCGGCGAGTATCCCTGCAAGTTGATTCTCGCGCGAAAGAAACAAAAGTGTTTTGCCCTGTTCTTCCAACTGTTTGACAACGGGGAATGAGTCTGCCGATGGAATCAGGCGGCGATTGCCAACCGCAACCAAACTGCCGTTTACCTTTGCGCGGATTCCCATGCCGGGAATCGATTCAAAGTTTTCAGGCTCATAGAGTTGCGCGTTTTGAGCGCGAGCGGCAACGCGCACGGCTTCGGCCAGTGGATGCTCAGAATAACGCTCGGCGGAAGCGGCCAGGGCGAGAATATCGGAGGCAGGCAGACCATTGAGTGGGATAACATCTGTAATTTGCGGCTGACCCAGTGTAAGTGTTCCCGTTTTATCCACCAATACCACATCGGCGCGCGCCAGCATCTCAAGATATTTACCACCTTTGATGAGCAGTCCATGTTTTGCGCTTCCACCAATGGAAGCCAGCATTGCAACAGGCGTTGCTAATGCTATGGAGCAAGAACACGCCACCACAAGGACAGCGGCAGTTGATAATGGATTACGGCTGATAAGAAAAGTGAGGGCGGCGATCCCCGCAACAATAGGCAGGTAATATGCGCTGAATTTATCTGCAAACCTTTGTACATCAGCGCGGTTTGCCTCTGCTTCTTCAACCATTTTAATCACACGCCCAAAAGTTGTGTCCATGCCAATGCGAAGGGTTTTCACGCGCAAACTTCCCAATTTCGCAATTGTAGCGGCAAAGACATGACTTCCTATTGTCACTTCAACGGGCATGGATTCGCCCGTGATAGCGGCCTGGTCAATAGTAGCTTGTCCACTTACAACTTCACCATCTACGGGAATCTTTTCGCCAGGGCGAACCGTCACAATCTCGCCGACCCCCACTTCCGTTATTGGTACTTCCATTTCCGCTTCCGCGTCGTCACGTTCCACGCGGGCGGTCTGCGGGGCGCTGGCAGTTAATTCTTTCACGGCGCGGCGGGCGCTCTCAGTGGTAAAGTTTTCAACATATTCACCCACGCGCATAAAAACAACAACAATCGCGGCTGTAACCCATTCGCCAACGGCTAATGCGGCGATCAAGCCGATGGTCATTAGTGTGTGGGAGGTAATTTGCCGTTTGAGGGTGGCGTGAATAACATTGCGAAAGATGGGCCAACCGCCTGCAATGACAATTGCTATGCCAATCTGGAATGGCACAAGATTTTCGAGGAATTTGAACATCCCCAGCCATTCACCAGCGATGACGATTGACAATACAACGCCGAACACAATCGCAAGCAATGTCATTAATTGGCGGTTGAAGTTAGCCGCTGGCTGAGTCTGGGGCAATGGCGCAGTTTCGGGAACAGAATATTCACCCGTACTTGCAACTGCTTCACGAATCGCAGGCATGTCTACTTTATCGGGGTCGAGTTTAATGATGGCTTTTTCAGTGGCGAGCAAAACGTCAACCGACTTTACGCCATCCAATTTGGAAATGGCATGTTGAACATGTTGCGTACATTCGGCACAATCCATGCCTTCGATGGGAACTTCGAGAGTTTGCAGGTTAGCCATTTTGGGACTCCTTCGCGTTGTAACGCGTACACTCATAAACACCTTTAGCAACGTCAGCGAGAAGTTCGTCTGCGAGTGTTAGCAATTGTCCAACTCGCTTATCGCTCAATTCATAGTAAACAAAACGCCCTTGCTGTTTGGAGACAACAAGCCCGCAATCACGTAAACATCCGAGGTGGTTTGAGACGTTTGGTTGCGATAAACCAGTTGCTTTTACGATTTCATTCACGGTAACCTCTCCATCGCGCAATGCATCAAGAATTGAAAGGCGCGATGGATCAGAAAAGCCGCGAAAGAGTTTGGCTTGTATTTCAATAGATTTGGGATTAGCAGTTAATAGCATAGTTCACTCCATAATATCATTGTATCAGCATATAATGATATTATATTTGAAAAAAGAATGTCGTCAAGTGGTTTGTTTAGTCATGGTATCAATGTGAAGGGATGTATGCATCAGTCTCCTCTAAATCCAACGGCGGACTTGTTTTTGGTAAGCAAGGTATGCCTCGCCGTGAGTGCGCGTGAGAAAATCTTCTTCAAGGCGTACTTGAATTTGTACAAGAAATTCACCCGTGACTAAAATTGTATGTGAGTTTATCCATGTTCCACGTGATCAAGCCCCATACTATATAGTTTTACGACATGGTCATCGTCAAGTGTATAAAAGACCTGACGTCCTTCTTTGCGCGCGCGGACGAGGCGCATTTGGCGCAATCCACGCAGTTGGTGGGATACAGCTGACTCGGTCATTTTGAGTCCATCCGCCAGGGCGCTGACGCTCATCTCACCTTCGATAAGCAGGGAAATAATCCGCACGCGGCTGGCATCACTGAGGGCGCTGAAGAGTTCGGCAAGTTGCATGGCTTTGAGTTCGGTGAGTTTCATAATTTATTATTAAATATATGAACAAGTATTCATATATTATCTTGAAAGAAAAAGGTTGTCAAGATGGGGGAAGAAAGTGACAGTCACCTCTAAGGTGACTGTCACTTTTGTAAATTATGCCCAACCTAACAACCTTGCGATGCTTGCGGTTAGGAAAGTGACTAAAAACGCCGTACCCAATGTCATCACCACGCTCAATGTTGCCCACTTTAGTGATTTGGTTTCTTTATAAATTGTCACAATCGTCGTGGCGCATGGATTATGTAACAGCGCGAACAGCATCAAGTTGACCGCGGTGAGCATTGTCCAGCCGTTGCCATTCACGAGCAGGTCAAAAATTGCCGAGTTGCTGGATGGTCCATTGATCATCATGCCTGCGCCCATGTACACCATCATCATGGTTGGCACAACGATCTCATTTGCGGGGATGGCGATGATGTACGCCAAAAGAATGACACCATCCAATCCGAGTAACAATCCAAATGGATTTAGCCAACCTGCAATCGCACGCGCTAAATTTGAATCGCCAATGGGAATGTTTGCCAAAATCCAAATGATCGCACCCGCGGGGGCGGCGGTTTGCATGGCGCGCCACAACACAAAGATGGTGCGGTCAATGATGGATGTGTATAAAATGCGGCTGACGTTTGGTCTGCGATAGGGAGGCAGTTCCAATGTGAATGCGGATGCTTCGCCTTTCAAGACTGTCCTGGATAAAATCCACGAGGCGAGGAAGGTGAACGCCACGCCGATCAACACCACGCCGACGACTGTCCCAGCGGCGACGAAGGAGGTCAAGGCTGGGGGGAAGGACGCCGCCACGAAAACAGTAGCAAGCATAATTAAAGTCGGGAAGCGCCCGTTGCATGGGACAAAGTTATTCGTGAGGATGGCAATCAATCGTTCACGCGGAGAGTCGATCACGCGCGTCGCGATTACGCCTGCTGCGTTACAACCGAATCCCATGGCCATCGTCAGGGATTGTTTTCCATGCGCGCCTGTTTTCTTGAACATCCAATCAAGATTGAACGCTACGCGCGGAAGGTAACCGAGGTCTTCCAAAAAAGTGAAAGCAGGGAAGAAGATCATCATCGGCGGTAGCATCACGCTCACGACCCACGCCAGACCGAGATACACGCCGTCCCAAATAAAACCTGTGATCCACCACGGAATGCCGATTTGATTGAAGAGCGCGCGGCCATAATCGCCAATTCCGAATAGCAGGACAGCGATCCAGTTTGATAAAACGTTCGCGCCCGAAACCGTGATCCAGATGATAATGCCAAGCAGGAGCAGCATAATTGGCAGTCCCGCGTATGGAGATGTGACGAGACGATCTATCTTTTGGTCGAAATCATATTTTTCATCCGTCGAAGTTTTTACGGCGCGCTTCGCAATATGTTCCGCTTCTGCGTAAAGTGATTTCACGATCTCATCGCGAAATCCCGTGGAAAGATTGTTTCGTAATGATTCTGCTTTTACTAAAATTTCGCTCGCTTCCATGGTTTTTTCCTTATGGATTGATGTAAACAAGTACACATGTACACAAGTAAACAGGTATATAAGGAACACGCAACACTTGTCTATTTGTCTACGTGTTTACCTGTCCACTTTCTCACTGCCTGCCCTCAACCGACATCTTCCCGCTGAACTGCACGTCCGCACGTTGCTGACGCGAGACAATATCAGCCAGCTCGCCAGTGGACAGGGCTTTCTGCACACGCGCATCACCATCCAGTAAACGGATCGCAAGCCATCTTGCATTTGGAATGCCAGGCGCCATTTGTTCGATCATCGGCACGAGCTCGCTCACGGCTTTTTGGAATTCGGGTGTGCCGCTCACGCGCAATGGTTTGGTTTCTATTTTGCCTTCGATCACACCTGCAACTGCGCCCAATAAAGTATGAATGCCGTCGCCGCTGCGCGCGGTGATCGCAATGGCTGGGATGCCCAAATCGCGGCTCAATGAACGCGCATCCACTTTGATGCCTTTTCGTTTGGCTTCATCCATTAAGTTGATCGCCACTACAACATGCTCCGTGATCTCCATAACCTGCATGACAAGATTTAAGTTTCTTTCCAATGCGGTTGCGTCCGTCACCACGATGGTGCAGCTTGGTTGCCCGAACAAAATAAAATCGCGCGCCACTTCCTCATCCTGCGAGGCTGAAAGCAATGAATACGTGCCGGGCAGATCAACCAACTTGTAGCGAATCTTGTTGAATTCAAAACCGCCTTCAGCGCGTGTCACGGTTTTGCCAGGCCAATTGCCTGTGTGTTGTTTCAATCCAGTCAGCGCGTTAAACAATGTAGATTTTCCTGTATTGGGATTTCCAGCCAATGCAATCACGCGGTCAAAATCTCCGACCTTGATTCCCATCTGTTCCAATTGCGTGAATGCGGGGCAGGTTTCACAATGTTCAGTGGGTAGTGCTATTTTTGTGTTTGACATAGTTTCTCTTTTCAAAGTGCGTAAACATGTAAACAGGTACACACGTTCTCTGAATTCTTGTCTACTTGTGTACGTGTAATACCTGTATACCTAAACGGGTTTCACCCAAATCTGCGCCGCCTGATCTTTTCGCAGCGCGATCAACGTTCCGCGCACACGATACGCGCGCGGGTCGCCGAAAAAGTTTTGCAGTTCAGGGTAGATCATCGTGCCGGGCGTCAGTCCCAGATCTAAAAATCGTCTGCGCGTAAAACCTTGAACGGCTTCATCCAAAACCACGATCTCGGCGCGCTGGTCATAAGTCAACTCAGCCAACGGAATCGCGCTCGCTTTTGCATCTTCACTTTTGGGCAGCGCGGCCACGCTCACATTTGCGGCAATCGCAGGCGCAAGCCGATATTCAGTTTCGCCATCCGTCAATAAATATCGTTGTGGGTTTCGATCCAAAATGCGGATGGTTTGTCCCAGGCGGAGTCCTGCCGCCAGAATTTGTTCAAACGCTAAAGCAGGTTCATCCTCAAGGTGAACGATCCGCATTGGACCCTCAGCCTGCCACGCCGTAAGCGGCATTCCCTCCGCCTTGAACAGAGTCCCCTCACGGGTAGGAATTGGATCGCCATGTGGATCACGCGTCGGGTGGCCCAGAGCCGCATCCAAATCGTCAAGCTGCGCTTCCGTGAGGGAGTGTTCACGGCGCTGCGCTTCGCCATGGACTTTTTCCAAAGGCATGCGCGCTTCATCTGTGAGATAACGTTCCCACAAACGATGTGCGCGGACAACGTGCATTGCCCAGCGTTCACCTTGTGTGGTGAGAAATAAATTCGTGCCGCGTGATTCAAGCAAGCCTTGTGTTTCCATGTCTTCAATAAGACGGGTAACACGAGAACGTTGTATATCCAACGCCCCAGCGAGGGATTCGGGGGATGCTTGTCTCCCATGTTGTTCGCGGTCAAGCAGGTGCTTAAGTGCATCTTCCACTTGCTCCCGTTCCCGCGCGGCACGATAGGTTTTATAAATTGCCAGCAATCCTATACGGGGCAGGAAGGTAAAGACGAACACCAGTAAAAATAGTATAAGTATCCAGGAGAGTGATGTCATTTTTGCTCCAGAAATTTGGGCAGGAATGCGCCTGTAGTTTTCATATATTGACGATACTCGTCGCCAAATTTTTTGATGAGATGGGCTTCCTCGTTCGGAAGTCTGATGGCAAGCAGGATAAAAGCGAGCACAGCCATTGCAGCAATAAACCAGCTATCTGCAATTGTGGCAAAAGACAGAAAGAGCAATGTCCCAACCGAGTAAAGCGGATGCCGCACCCAGCGATAAATGCCGTGAGTGACTAATTTATGTTCCTTGCGTGTCCCAACAGTCGGGCTGATGCCGGAGCCAATGCTGCTGAAGAGCCAGTAAATGAGGAGTGTGCAAACAAAGCCAATGCCTACGCCGATCCAGCGTGCCCATTCGGGTAAATCAACTTTTGACCATGCCAATATGGGAGGGTAGATCAAGTACCCGATAATGCTAAACCACAAAAGCAAACCGCCCACGCGCAGAAGCAGGATCATGACGATGCCTTCATCTTTCCGCGAGACTTTTTCGCCTGCGACCTTGTCTGCTTTGCGGCGGAAGTAACCAGAGATGGAAATACTGGTTATAAAAATAATCGTTGCAAATATTCGAAATGTGTTGTCGTTCATTTTTTTTCTTTCATCTTTCTTCTTTATTATTTATCCACAAATACCTGGCTTGTCACCGCCGTCCCCAACACGACATTTGACTTTTGACCTTCGACTTTTACCGTAAGATTGCCGTCGAACTCGGAATAATTTTTAATCGTGATCTTCACTTCGGGAACGACGCCAATTTTACGCAAATGACGGAGTAAGGCCGGGTCGTCATCTGATACTCTTCGGACGGTGGCAGTTTCATTGGTCCGCAAGGAAGCAAGCAGGCATGATTTGTCGGCTGGCATGGTCAAATCCGCTGTTGGGATTAATTCGCCGTGCGGGTCGCGAGTCGGATTTCCAAGAGCTTTAGCCATGCGCGCTTCGAAATCCTCCGAGATCACATGCTCGAGTTTGTCCGCTTCGCAATGGACTTCGTCCCATGAATAGCCGAGTGTGTTGACAAGGAAAGTTTCGAGCAAACGATGATGACGGATAACCTCAAGCGCGGCTTTCTCACCATTCTTTGTTAGCGTAACGCCCTGATGTTTTTTATAGATCACAAGCGGCGGTGTGGAATTGGCGAGTCTTTGTAACATGCCCGTCACCGATGCGGGCGCGATGTTGAGACGAGTCGCAATGTCGTTCGTGCTTGCGCTGCTTCCGTGCTCGTTAAGTTCATAAATATGCTTGAGATAATCCTGAATGGATTGGGTGATGATTTCTGACATGTTATTCCTTTAGTAGCGCGATATTTATGTCGCGCTACGTTGTACTATTTGATCAAAAGCCCTGTAACCCAAAGCATCAACATGCCGGTTAAGACGCCGCTAAAAACAGTCATTGGCATGGATTCTTTAGTGGTATCTTTTTGAATGAGTTTTGCGATTTCATAAATCACTTCAAAGATCGCGCCAGCGCCGATGGCAAGGAATAACACAGCCAGGAAAGGCGAGGGAGCGTAGCCGCCAATCCATGCGCCGATGATCGCAGGTCCGCCGCCGATCAGCCCCATGATGGCGAGCCTGCCAAGGCTTGGTCTGTCACGCAGGACTGGCGCAATGATGCCGAGTCCTTCGGTGATGTTTTGGATAATGAAGCCGACGACGAGGAATGTACCCAGCGCGATCTCGCCGACGTTATACGCCGCGCCGATGGCAAGCCCTTCACCGAGATTGTGGAATCCGATTCCAATTGCGATCATGAACGCGACAGCAAGCCTGCGATCTGTTTCATTGCCTGTAATCCCAGTTTGTCGTTTTGAAATGGCGTCCAGCAATAAAAATGTCGCAACGGAGCCAATGCCAATTAATCCAATGCCTTGAAATGCAGACGGAACTTTGCCTGCAAATTCAAGCGCTTCTGCAAACGTATCCAATCCAAGAAATACGAGCAAGCCCGCTGTTACCGCCATCAGGAAGGTCATTGCGCGGCGTCCGAGTTGGCGCAGGGCGGGGAACCAGAAGATGCCGAGGAAGACGGGAATGACTCCCATGTATAAGCCGATCAACGTGAAACCCCAAAATGTACTGCTCGAAGGCTGAGGGGTTTCAAACGCAACCGGGATCTCAACGTTGAACGGGACAGCATTGCTGGTGAAAATCGTAATCGCATACGCTTCGCCATAAGACCACGGATAATCAAAACGAATCACGGCGCGCCCAAGCCGCTGAATCTTCGCGCTCGGCTCCACGTGGAACGGCATGACCGCCGCGTTGATGATGACATTTGCAATTGTGATTTCTTCCGGGCCTGTGTTGCGGATGTGGAGTTCGATGCTGTTTTGTTTGAGGACATAACGCTCCACGTCCACGCCTTCGACGGGTGCGGCGGATTCGAGGCTGAGTCCGCCTCCGGTGGAGAGAAAGAGCGCGATCACCCCAGCGAGGAGAATGATCGGCACCAGAAGCAGTATCAGGCTTTGGAAAGTGAAGCGAGGGGTTTTCGTCGTATTTTCAGTCATGATGCACCTGTAATTATTCTTTCACTTCGATCATGCCGTTCCAGCCAAGTTCTGCGAACTCCGTTACATGGGCGTGGAACATATACATGCCGGGATATTTGTAACTGAATTCGAGAATTCCGCGCTGCGCCTGCCCCTGAATGATGGTATCTGTGAATTCGGACGGCGTGAGGCTTGTGCCGGTGGGGTAGTAGTTAAAGAAATTGGCGTGCAGGTGAAAAGAGTTGACGAAATCGAATTCAAGAATGTTCACAAGATAAATGCGAACCGTTTCACCGACTTTAATTTGAATGGGATGATTCTGATAATGAAAGGGAATCGCATTGACCGCGTAAAAATCATTTGCGTCATCAAAGTCAATATCGAAGCCGCTCATCACCATCACCATTTCATGGTCAACGGCAGGACGCCCCACTTTGGGGTCAATGATGAATGCGCCGTAAAGTCCCTTTGCAATGTGACGTGCCAACGGAAAGACATGGCAATGATAAAGATGGAGTCCGAACGGCTCGGCGTCAAATTCATAGGTAAACGATTCGCCGGGTTGAACATTGCCGCCGGGTCCTGTTCCGGGCACGCCGTCCATTGCGCCTGCGTGAAAGCCGTGAAAGTGCATGGTGTGCGGATGGTTACTTCCGTTTTGGAATGTAATATGAATATGATCTCCCTCCATGCAGCGCAAGGTTGGACCGGGGATGCGGCCGTTATACGTCCATGCTGCAAATTTAATGCCAGGCACGATCTCAATATCCTTGTTGATCGCTATGATCTTGTATTCGCGCAGTGTCCTGCCGTCCGGCAGGGTGGATACTTCGCCGTAATCAAAGTCGGTCAAAATATCTGTGGGATTGAACCCATTTGATTCGTGGTCTACTTTGCCTGTGGTTCCAGGCATGATGCCATCACCGTGCTGCCTAGGCGGGGAGGCCTGGCTGGTACTTGATTGAAGATCATTCTTTTGATTCAGGGCTACTGCACTTGCTGTGCCAAATAAAGCCAGTCCGCCTACTTTAAGAAAATCTCGTCGGGATATGGATTTCATACTCGCTCCTAACTGTATCTCTAAAATTTAGTCTTACCTAAATTTTATTTTATCGTAAATAAAACCCTTGTCAAGGGGTAAAATGAATTGCCGTCGCTTTACCCCTAAAATACGGAACATCCGCTAGGGGACGAAGACGAAGTAATCAAATGGAGCAGTGCTGATTTGTTCCATTTGGTTTTTATGTTCAAAAGCATTGTACGAATGATGCTTTTATATGATAATGACAATAACAAAGAGAGGTGACAACATGCGCGTGTGCATTCTTTCAGATGAAGAGATTTCTTATTTCAACCCGGCTCCATACATAAAAGATTTTGACTGGCAAATGATAACTATGTACGCTCCTGTCATGGATAATTTACGTTTACTGGCAGAGAAAAAAGAATTCGATGTATTTTTGAATCTTTGTGAAGGCTATGAATTCGAAGATGAAGAAGATGATGTGTTGGGATATCATGCCATAGAAGTCGTTCAGGCGTTGGAAGCTCTGGGTCTGCCGTTTACTGGCGCAGACTCAAATTGTTTTGACCCAACGCGTGAAGAGATGCAAGCCGTTGCCGATGCAAATAAGATCAGTTTTGTAAAAGGCTATCAAGTAAAGAGTGTGGAAGAAGCCGAAAAACTGGTGGTGAATTTGCGCTACCCTATTATGGTGAAGCACCCGAAGAGTTACGGCAGTACCGGTATGACAAAAGACTCGCGCGCAGATACGCTTGACCAGGTGCAGATTCAAGTTGAGCGCATTTGTTCAGAATTTGGTGCAGCGCGCATGGAAGAGTTCATTGTCGGCAAGGAATTCAATGTGCTAGTGGTGGATAATGCTGACGACTTGAGCCAGCCTTTTGCATATCCGCCCGCCGAGTTGGTTTTTCCTCCCAATGAAGAGTTCTGGCATGTGGACGTCAAGTGGAATTATGACGCGCCATTCGATTTCAAGCAGGTGACTGACCCACAGTTGATCGCACGTTTGCATGACATTGCCAAGAGGATGTATCTTGCGATGCATTGTTCGGGTTATGGCCGCTGTGACATTCGCGTGAATGACAAAGGTGAGTTGTTTATTTTGGAGATCAACCCGAATGGCGGGATCATGTTCAAACCAGAGGAATACGGCCCTGCGGACTACATGATCCTGTACGATTCAGACGGTTACAAGGGTTTTTTTGACCGCATTTTTCGCGCGGCACATGTCAGACAGAAGATGAGGGCCTCAAAATAAGCAGGTAACAAAAAGCTGCGACTGATCTCGCGGTTTTTTGTTACAAAGAAAGAAGAAAGAGGCAAGAAGGAGACTCGATGGTCTATCTTCTTTCTTGATCGTTACTTGTCTGCTATTTCCTTCTCGGCCTCATCCATCGCCCACCTGCAACAAGCGAGATCAATATAAATGCAATCGCCGCCCACGAGAAGGCGGTATTATCTGTGCTGATGCCGATGGCGAGAAAGGTAATTCCAAGAATAAGAAATACTGTGGACATATTGCGGCGGTTCATTTTCATCACTACCTCGTTTGAATCAGCGGAATCAGCATTCGCTTCGCAAGTGTCTTAATTAAATTCAGGGATAGCTATATATTTTTGTTTGTTTGAGTTGACTATATCGCGATGCCCAGCACAGCCACAAAATGCGCCGCCGCGGCGAGCAGGACAAAAATATGCCAGACTTCATGGAAGCCAAAAATACCCGGCACAAAGTTGAATATCTTTGTGATGTAGACGATTGCGCCAAGGGTATAGATCACACCGCCGATGATGAGCCACGTCAGTACCCAGGCGGGGAGCGCAGCGAGAAATTGTCCGCTTGCAGCAACGCTCATCCAACCCATGGCGAGATAGATGCCCGCATTCAACCAGCGCGGCACGCGGATGATGAACACTTTCACCCCGATGCCGATCAAGGCCAGTGACCAGATGATGATCAACATTCCCCACTTCCAAAAGCCCGTGAAGGCGTTGACAGCGAATGGCGTATAGGTTCCCGCGATCAAAAAGTAAATCGCGGCGTGGTCAATCTTGCGGAAGATTTCCAAGGCTTTATCTTTCACGACCACCATGTGATAGGTGGCGCTGGCCGAAAATAAAAAGATCAAACTCACGCCGTAAATGATCAATGAAATAACCTTTGCTGGCGTGCCCCAACCGACGATGAGCAGGGCGATCAAACCAATCAGGGCAAAGACTGCGCCAGCCCAATGGGTGAGACTGTTGACAGGTTCGCGTAATTTTTTTAGCATTTGAATTTCCTTTCATTTCTTCACCGCAACAATAATCAATAATATGCCCGATTTTACTTCAACTATTTCAACTTTCACTTTTAAATCCGCGTCGAGAAATGGCTGTTGGAGTTTGGTTTTGAGGGATTCGGTTAAATCGTCCGGAATCTCGCTTGTGACGATGTACAGCCATTTGAGGAATCCACTCTTCGGGAACGCCACAGGCAGGACGACGAGCCTGCCTCCGTCCGAAAGGCAGCGCTTCACCTCGGAGAGGGCCTGTGGGTTGAAGATGTATTCCGATGGAAAGGTGGCGATGATGGTGTCGAAGGATTTTTCTGCGTAGGGTAATTGCTGCGCAAGTGCGCGCGAGAGTTTCTGGGAATTGCCCAGGCGGCGTTTTGCAAGCCTGCCCATTTGTGTGGATTCGTCCATCGCAAACGGGAACAGGCCCCGGTCAAGTAAGAGGCGCTGCAAATGTCCGGGGCCGTGTCCCAGCTCGAGGATGCGAGTCCCTTCGATAAAGGGGAGAACGCTAAAGACCCAGTCTTCCCAATTGCCAAACGATACAACTGCGGCGACGAAATCGTAGGTAAAAGCAAATGGATGATAGAGCAGGCGGAAGAAGAAGCGCATGACGCGCTGGATGAGTTTCATAAAAAAAGGGTTTGACTTTGTCCGTCAAACCCTTGCCTTGTTTGTTTTGGATTATGCGGGATTGGCTTCGCCGCTGTCTTTTTTGGTCTTGCGCACGGCATCCAACGCGCCTTTGCCGCGTTCCCGAACTTCCTTGGCCAGCGTTTCAGCGCGGTGGCGGGCTTCTTTGGTGAGTTCCTCGGCGCGCGTGCGGGCTTCGGATGCCATAGATTCTGCACGGGCGAGCAGTTCTTCAGCGGAGTGTGAAGCCTGGTCACGCAGTTCGATTGATTTATCCTTGATCAACGCGCGGGTTTCTTCGCCGGACTGCGGGGCAAAGAGCAAGGCTACTACGGCGCCAGTCAGGCCGCCGACGACAAATCCTACAAGAAAGGCTCCAAATTCATCACGGTCAGTCATGGTATTTCTCCTTTGATAATAATTGAGTGGGAAACCCTAAAGGTTTTCCTCATCGCGGACTTCGTAAAAACCTTTAGGGTTTTTACATTTACTTAGGCTTGATGCCTAATAATTCTAACATACGCTTTAGACCGGCCAGATATCCATTAAGTTTAATGACCGGTTCGACAACGCTTTCGCCCAGGAATTCGGCTGTACCGCGCAGGGCGTTGACAGTTTCACTGGTGGCATGCAGGATCGGACGTACTTCGTTTTGGAGCAGGTTGATGAGGCTGGCGAGTTGAACGACCAGGACGATCAATGCAACGCCGATAACAAGCGATTCAAGCGCGACCACAATAATGAAAACATCGCGGATCTTGTCAGTAGGTGTGGCAGGCTGCATGAGGAAGAAGATTGCCACCCCAAGCACAACAAGGATAACAATGAACCCCGCGATGATGCCGATAACGATGGTCTTTTGCTTGCGTTCCGCCTCGCGCCTGGCGGTGGGTTCTCCGAGTGTGGGAGCAGGAGTTTTTCCAGGCGGGTGTGTGGGATTCGGGTTTGCCATGGCTGGATTATAGCATTTTTATTCATTGAAAACCATCAGATATTCATAAGATTTCCTGAAATTCTTGACTCTCATTCAAAGTGGTAGTAAACTTTCCCTACCAACCGTTCGGTAGGAAACCAAGTGACCCGAGATGATATTTTGGACGCCGCCGCACAAGTGATACGGCAAATGGGATACCATGGCGCATCCATGTCTGCGATTGCAGATGCGGTGAACTTGCAAAAGGCCAGCCTATATCACCATATCACATCCAAGCAGGAGATTTTGCTTGCGCTCCTCGACCGCGCCCTCGGCATGTTGACTGACCATATTGCACAAGTTGCATCCCAGCCCATTCCTGCGGACCAAAAACTCAGGCAAATGATCACCGTGTATTTATCCATGCTGGCGGATAATGCCGACCTCGCCTCTGTTTTATTATTTGAACATCGTTCACTCGATAAGAAATCACGCGCCCGCCATGTTCCTCACCGAGATAAATTCGAGGGATTATGGCGGGATGTGCTTAATGAGGGTGTGCGTGCGAAAATATTTGATTGCAAAGATACGAATATGGCTGTCCGCGCGTTGATGGGCGTGATGAACTGGACGCTCACCTGGTATCGCGCCGATGGAGATAAGTCCATTGAGAAGATCGCAGATGAGTATACGGATTTGTTGTTTCATGGGTTGTTGAAGGAAGTAAATTAAGGAGCCAGGTAAACATGTAGACACGTAAACATGTGTACTTGTGTACCAGTGTACTTGTCTACTTTCACCCCCGAAAGGAGAGAAAACACATGTATTCATTCGAACCAAATGAAGAACAACAAATGTTAATTGATGCGGTGGGGAAGTATGCCGAAAACGATTTGCGTCCCGCAGCTCACGATGCCGAAGAAGGTCGCGAGTTGCCTAGGAAACTTGTCAGCAAGGGCTGGGAACTTGGCTTGTTGCAGGCATCCATTCCTGAATTGTATGGCGGCTTCGGGGAACGTTCTGCTGTTACGGGCGCGCTGGCTGTTGAGGAGATGGCATTCGGCGATCTCGCGGGAGCGCTGGCTGTGATGACACCATCGCTGTTTGCAACTCCCATCTTGCTGGTGGGCAGTGAAGAACAGAGGAAAGAATATCTTCCAAAGATAATCGAAGGCGATTGGTCTCCATATACTGCTGCGCTGATCGAATATTCAATTGACTTCGATGCGGACGACCTGCGCACAACTGCCAGGTCCGTCGGCGGGGAATACATCCTGAACGGCGAAAAGGCTTTTGTCCCATTTGCAAAAGATGCGGAAGCGATAATCGTGTATGCGAAGCTGGATGGCAGGACGCAAGGTTTCATCGTTCCTAAAAATACTTCTGGATTAACTATTTTAGATGAGCGCGAAAAGTTGATGGGAATAAACGCTCTACCGCTCTATCGCATGAAATTGGATAATGTGAAGATTCCCGCCTCCAACAGACTCGGCGACGCTTCCGGACATAACTTTGAGTTGATCCTGGCTTCGATGCGCATTGCCTCTGCCTCAGCCGCCGTCGGCGTAGCGAAAGCATCGTTTGAGTATGCAAAGAACTATGCAAAGGAACGCGAGGCCTTCGGCGTAAAGATCGCGCAAAAACAGGCCATTGCTTTCATGCTTGCAGAGATGATCACTGAGATCGAAGCCATGCGGTTACTCACCTGGGAAGCCGCCTGGATGCTCGACACCGGCAAAGAAGACGCAGCCAGGCAGGCTTATCTAGCATACACTGGCGCGGCGGATATGGCCATGACGGTGACTGACCGCGGTGTGCAGATCCTCGGTGGACATGGCTATATCCGTGAACACCCTGTTGAAATGTTTTTGAGAAACGGGCGTGGTTTTGCCATGTTGGTTGGATTGGCAATCGTGTAAAAAGGTAAACAGGTAAACAGGTACACAAGGAAACGATTGTGTACTTGTCTACTTGGTTACGTGTGTGCTTGTATACAAGGAGTTATCCATGACTATCGAATTCGAATCACCAAAACCAATTGTCCAAACACAGTTTATGTTAAAAACTGTTGCTGAAGAAATGATGCGTTCCCAATCACGTTACTTTGATGAGCATGAGCATGAAATCCCCTGGGACTATATCGAGTTCATGCACACAGCCATGAAAGCCACGGGGGCGGGATCGCTCACGCCGAAGGAAAAAGGGAACGGTCACGATGGCGGCGAACAAAAAGAGAAACGCCCTCCAATTGGATATCAATCACTTGCGGCGCAAATTGAAATGCTGGCGTGGGGCGATGTGGGCATGTACCTCATTACTCCGGGCGGCGGGCTTGGCGCGGCGGCGGTCCAGGCCGCTGGCTCGCCGGAGCAGAAAGCCAAATTCCTCGCACGCTTTGGTGAAGAGAAACCCACTCTGGCCGCGATGTGCATGACGGAAGCCGGCGCAGGCTCGGACACGTCCGCGATTCGAGCGCGCGCTGTTCTGGATGAAACCACCAAGGAATGGGTCATCAATGGCGAGAAGATCTTCGTCACCTCGGGTGATAAAGCCATGACCAAATATGAAAAACTCGGAAAAGGATTCGTTGTCGTTTGGGCAAGCATTGACCCTTCTGCCGGTCGCTCGGGTATGCGTGCCTTCGTAGTCGAAGCAGGTACGCCAGGGGTGCAAGTCAGCAAGCTGGAGCATAAACTTGGTATACGTGTGAGTGACACAGCGACGATTTCTCTTGTGGATGCCCGTGTGCCATATGACAACATCCTCGGCAGTCCAACGGTAGAAAAGACTACAACGGGATTTAAAGGCGCGATGGCTACCTTCGATGCGACCCGGCCTCTCGTAGCGGCATCAGGCGTCGGCGTGGCGCGAGCCGCGTTGGAATTCCTGAAAGAGAAATTAAAAGAAAGCGGCGTCGAGATTCGCTATGGACTTCCGCGCAACAAGTTGACATCCATTGAGCGCGATGTGATCGAAATGGAAATCCAATTGCATTCCGCGTGGTTGATGGTGCTCAAGGCCGTGTGGATGGCGGATAATAAAAAGCCGAATGCGCTCGAGTCTTCAATGAGCAAGATTCGCGCTGGCGATGTAGTTACGAAAATCACACAGAAAGCGGTGGAGATCATGGGACCGCTTGGATACAGCCGCGAGTTCCTGTTTGAAAAATGGTTCCGCGATGCGAAGATCACGGACATCTATGAGGGAACTGGGCAGATCAATCGGTTGGTTGTTGCGCGGCAGATTTTGGGCTATAGCGGTTCGGAGTTAAGGTAGATAGGTAGACACGTACACAAGTAGACAGGTACACAGGTTGCGAATCCGTGTGTACTTGTTTACTTGTATACCTGTGTACGACAAAAGGAGTAACCATGAAATACAACATACACAAAGCAGTAGTGATCGGCTCTGGCACAATGGGCGCGGCGATTGCGGTACATCTTGCAAATATCGGCGTGCCTGTGACTTTGCTGGATATTGTCCCGAAAGACTCGCCTGATAAAAATAAGATCGTTAAAGAAGGTTGGGATCGCTGCATAAAAGCCAAGCCTGCCAATTTGATGTCCAACGACTTGAAAACTTTTGTCACGCTTGGAAATCTTGAAGATGATTTCGGCGCAGTCGCCGAAGCGGATTGGATCTGCGAAGCGATCATCGAGAATCTCAAGATCAAACAGGATTTGATGACGCGCATTGACGAAGTGCGTAAACCCAACGCAATCGTTACAACGAACACATCAGGGATTCCCGTTCATGCGATTGCGGAAGGGCGCTCGAAGGAATTCAAGCAGCATTTTCTCGGCACACATTTTTTCAATCCGCCGCGCTATCTCAAGTTGTTGGAAATCATTCCAACTGCGGATACGTCAAAGGATGTCACTGAGTTTTTCATCCATTTCGGCGAATTCAAGTTGGGCAAAGGAATTGTGCTTTGCAAGGATACGCCAAACTTTATCGGGAATCGCGTGGCGTTTGGAACGGGCGCATTTGCATTGGACTTCATCCTCAACAACGATTACACGGTGGACGAAGTGGACGCTCTTACTGGACCTTTAATGGGTCGCCCAAAAACGGGGACATTCAGGCTGATAGATTTGGTCGGCGTGGATGTGTGGGATCACGTGGGCAAGAATCTCGCGCCCTTGATTCCGCATGACAAACTCGGGCAGAAATATCTCGCCGCTGAAAAGCCGCGCAAATTAATGGACACACTGCTTGAACGCAATTGGCTTGGCAATAAAACCAAAGTGGGTTTCTATAAAGAAGTACGCGGCGAAGACGGCAAGAAGGAGTTTTATTCACTCGACCTGAACACTCTGGAGCATGTCCCTGCGGGTAAACCGCATTTTGACTCTGTCAAGTTCGCAAAGGATGTCGAGGGATTGGGTGACAGGCTCAAGGTCATATTGGAAGCGCCTTCGGCTGACAAGGCGGCGAAACTTGTCAAAGCGTTGACCTATCAGGGATTCCAGTATGTATCCACGATCATTCCCGAAGTCGCAGATAATGTGAAGCCGATTGATGACGCGATCCGCTGGGGCTTTATGCACGAAGCGGGTGCATTTGAAACCTGGGATATGCTCGGCGTGAAAGAAACAGTCAAGCGTATGAAGGCTGAGGGATATGCGCCTGCGAAGTGGGTGGATGAGATGTTGAAGAGCGGCGTCGAGACGTTCTATCAATATAAGGGCGACAACAAAGTCGGCGTGTATGATGTTGCGAAAAAGAAATATGCGAAATTGAAACAGCCCGAAGGTTTTGTGTTCTTGAAGGATTTGCGCGGTACGAAAAAGGAAATCAGCAAGAACGCGGGCGCGTCTTTATATGACATTGGCGATGGAGTTGGGCTGGTGGAATTCCATACAAAGATGAACACGCTCGATGATGATATATCCGCAATCGTGACCGAAGCGCTCGATAAACTCGATACTCATTTCGACGGCTTGGTCGTTGGCAGTGAAGCGGATAATTTCAGCGCGGGCGCGAATCTGTTCATGGTCGTGGTCGCGGCACAACAGGGGATGTGGGATCAACTCGACGGCGCGGTGAAGAAATTGCAAAATATGAATATGCGGATGCGTTATTCGCCGAAGCCGATTGTAATTGCCCCTGCTGGACTCGCTCTCGGCGGCGGTTGCGAGATCACCATGCATGCTTCGCGCGTGGTTGCCGCGGCAGAAACTTATATCGGCTTGGTGGAACTCGGCGCGGGAGTTATACCTGCGGGCGCGGGTACGAAAGAATATATGCGCCGTATCATCAATCCTGCGATGAGGGTCGAAAATGTGGAGCCGTTCCCATTCATCCAAAAAGCCTTCCTGCAAATCGGCCAGGCAAAAGTTGCCACATCCGCAGAAGAAGCACGCGGCATGGGAATCTTGAATCCGCAGGATCGGATCGTGGTCAACCGCGATCACCTGCTGACCGAGGCGAAGAAAGAAGTCGTCCACATGGCGGCATCTGGATATAAGCCGCCCGCGCCAGAGTTGATCTTTGCGCCTGGGCGCGACATGTACGGCGCGATGAAGATCGGCGCATGGAGTTTCAAGGAAGGCAAATACATCACCGAATATGATTCGCATATTGCCACAAAACTCGCGTATGTGATGGCTGGCGGTGAATTATCCAAGCCGCAATGGGTGAGCGAGCAATACATTCTCGATCTGGAGCGCGAAGCATTCCTTTCGTTATGCGGCGAGGAAAAGACACAGGCGAGAATGTGGTCACTGTTGCAGACAGGGAAGCCGTTGAGAAACTAAAAAGTTGCAAGGTACATGTTACGAGTTACGGAGTTTTGATGAGCGATACGTTTTTAAAGTTTGAAGACTGGGAAAAGACAGTCCCGGACTACGTAAAGAAAGATCGGCTATGGGAATCTTTATATTATCGTGTCGCTCTGTATCTGTATGATTTGGTTTGGGATGATTGCGATATTTTGCAAAAGGATTTTCGCGCTAAAAATAATGTCGGTCAAATAATCCGCAGTTCTGGAAGCATTAGCGCGAATATGGAAGAGGCGGCTGGTCGTGGTATCGGCACGCCTGATTATGTCCGCATTTTGAAAATCAGTCTCGGCGAAATTCGAGAAACACGCGGTTGGTATTATCGTTCGCGCAAAGCGTTGCCACCTGATTTGCTCGAACATCGCTACAAAGTTGTTGACCATTTGAAAGCGCTGGTCGTCAAAGTGTTGAATTCTCATAAAGGAAATCTCGGCAAGAACAAGTAACTCGTATCTCGTATCTTGTAACATGTTACAAAAGGAGAGACACTATGAAAGAAGCAGTTATCGTTTCCGCTGTTAGAACCCCAGTAGGAAAAGCCAAACGCGGCGGCCTTGCCACAGTTCGCCCCGATGAAATGGGCGCTACCGCTATTAAAGAATTACTCAATCGCACGCCGAATCTTGACCCCCCTCAAATTGAGGATGTGGTCTTCGGCTGCGCTTTCCCCGAAGGCGAGCAGGGCATGAATGTGGCGCGTATGATCGCGTTGCGAGCAGGCTTGCCCGATACTGTTCCCGCTGAAACGATCAATCGTTATTGTTCATCGGGTGTGCAGTCTATTGCGCACATTGCCCATGCGATTAAATCTGGTGAGATTGAAATCGGAATCGGCGGTGGTGTGGAGTCCATGTCCATGGTACCGATGATGGGCTATAAGTTTTCACCCAATCCGCATTTCGCACAGGACCTTCCACATTATTACACCAACATGGGACTCACTGCGGAAAATGTCTCGATCAAATATGGAATCAGCCGTGAAGACCAGGATTCCTTTTCATTCAAGAGTCATCAGAAAGCCGCCAAGGCCGTGACATCGGGTCTCTTTGATCCTGAACTCGTTCCAATTGATGTGGAAGTTACCGAGTATGTGGATGGTAAAACCGGGAAAAAATCATTCAAGGTGAAACATGACGAAGGTCCGCGTGCGGATACGACGATGGAAGCCCTCGCAAAGTTGAAGCCAGCCTTCAAAGAGGGTGGAACCGTTACAGCAGGCAACTCGTCACAAATGTCCGACGGCGCGTCGGTGGTGATGATCATGTCTGCTGAGCGAGCTGCGCAGTTGGGGCTTAAACCGCTGGCAAGATTTGTCTCGTTCGCGGTGGGTGGTGTTCCGCCTGAGTTGATGGGCATTGGTCCGATTGTCGCCATCCCGAAGGCGCTAAAAGCCGCAGGGCAATCCTTGAATGATATTGACTTGATAGAGTTGAACGAAGCCTTCGCCGCACAGGGGTTGGCTGTTATACGCACGCTGGAGATTGACGAAAACAAAGTCAATGTCAACGGCGGTGCGATCGCGCTGGGACATCCGCTCGGCTGTACGGGAGCCAAACTTACCACGCAGTTGATCTATGAAATGGGTCGCCGAAAATCCAAATATGGAATGGTGACGATGTGCATCGGCGGTGGAATGGGCGCCGCGGCGATCTTTGAGAATTTGCAAAATTAAAAACGGTCGAAAGTCGAAAGTCAAAGGTCGCCGACTTTTGACTTTCGACCTTCGGCAAAACAACAAAATCTAAACAAGGAAACTAATCATGTCTCTCACAATCGAAACTCTCATGTCCAAAATGCCTGGCGCATTCCTCCCCGAAAAAGCCGCGGGACTCGATGCCACCATCCAATTCAAATTCACAGGCACAGAGCCTGGTGAATGGTACGCGACTGTCAAAGACGGGAAATGCGAAGTTGCAAAAGGGACTCACGCTTCTCCCAAGATGACCCTCACTGCCGATTCAAGCGATTATGTCAAAATCTTCACTGGTGAAATTGACGGAATGCAAGCCTTCATGCAAGGCAAGTTAAAACTCGCGGGTGATCTCAATCTCGCGATGAAACTCACACAGATGTTCAAAATCAAGTAAGAAGAAAAACTCGGAAGCCGTTCAAGACTTCCGAGTTTTTGGTACAATCCGCCTAATCTTTTTTCAGGAGTATCAAAGTGGACTTTAGTTGGATTGCACAACCCCAATCTTGGATCGCACTACTGACGCTTATCGCGCTTGAACTTGTGCTTGGCGTGGATAACATTGTTTTCATTTCCATTCTTGCAGGCAAATTGCCAAAGATTGACCAGCCGCGTGCACGTACCACAGGCATAATGCTTGCGGTCATCACACGTATCTTGTTGTTACTTTCCCTTTCATGGGTCATCAGCCTTGAAGAGGCTCTTTTTACATTGCCATATTTTGACATTGGTATTTCAGGCAGGGATATTATTTTGCTTGTGGGCGGTATCTTCCTGTTGTGGAAAAGCACCACTGAAATCCACGATAAGTTGGAAGGCAAGGAAGGTCATGCCTCGGTAAAGGTTGGCGCGACTTTTGCAAATGTCATTATCCAGATCATGCTTTTGGATATTGTCTTCTCGCTTGATTCTGTGATTACTGCCATTGGCATGGTGGATGAACTTGCGATCATGGTTGTTGCCGTCCTTGTGGCGGCTGGTGTGATGATCTTTATTGCAGCGCCCATCGGCGAATTTGTCGAGAGACATCCCACCATCAAAATCCTCGCTTTGAGTTTTCTGCTCCTGATTGGCTTTACCCTTGTAGTTGAAGGCCTGCATCAGCATATTCCCAAGGGTTACATTTATTTTGCAATGGGCTTCTCCATTTTTGTGGAGATGATCAACCTGCGCATACGCGGCAAGTCAGAGAAGCCAGTCAGTTTGCGTGTGCCATACACCCGGGAAGCGAAGGAGCTTTCTCGTATTCCTGCGCAGGCAGGCACGGAGAAGAAACCCAAACCCAAAGCCAAAAGGAAATAATCCAGTAACAGCCTGTCATTCTTATGGCGGTCTATTTGTTCTAAATTCTGAGCACTCCAAATCTGCTTGGTTTTGTAACAAATGATCTTGTTTCAATCCCAAGCTCATTGAAAGCCTTGTTAATTTCCTTTTTTACTTTTTCAACATTTTCAGGCGGGACAAATACAATAAGGGATGGTCCCGCGCCCGAAAGCGCCGCCGCGCCGAATTGCTTTGCGACCCTGTACGCTGGCATTCCCCCGGTGATATGCTTCAAACGATAGGGTTGGTGGATTCGATCTTCCATAATTTTTTGCAGGAGTTCAATGTCGCCGTTTCGCAGCGCATCTATAACAAGCGGCGTGCGTCCAATATTGAATACTGCATCTGTGCGTGAAACGGATTTCGGCAGGACTGCGCGCGCTACTCGCGTTGATAATTGCACATTCGGTTTTACGATCACGATAGTTAACTCTGGAATTTCATAACGGCGCGTGATGATCTCGTCGCCGGACATTACCGAAACCACCAGTCCGCCAAATAACGCGGGGGCAACATTGTCGGGGTGACCTTCCATTTCAGTCGCTAACTTAAGTATTTCATTTTCCTTCAATGGATTGCCAAGTATTTCATTCGCACCAAACATACCCGCCATAATTGCCGCCGCGCTTGAACCGAGTCCGCTGCTCATTGGGATTTCATTCTGCGAGTGGATTTTCACGCCCTTCATGTCTTTTCCACAAACTTCATGTATAAGCGTAAAAGCCTTTGTCAATAAATTCCTCCCTGGCACAGCCTGCCAGGGCAGGTGTGTGCCTTTATTTAATTTCTCTGCCCCTTCACCTGTGACATGATATGTGAGTTTTTCGGATGGCTCGAATGTGATTCCATTCCAAATATTCAACGCAAGCCCCAGACAGTCAAAGCCGGGACCTAAATTTGCAGATGTGGCAGGGACTCGGATTTTTATCATGCGAGACATTATAATCGCCTCATTCTTAAAGTTGGAGTTGTCATGACTTATCAAGGTTTGATTCATCGCTACGGGCATTTGCTCGACCTGCCCGTCCACAAAAAAAACATTTCCCTGCTCGAAGGGAATACGCCGCTGATCTCCATGCCGCGCTTGAGCAGGGAATTTGGCTGTGAATTATTTGTTAAGTTTGAAGGGTTGAATCCCACAGGCTCGTTCAAAGATCGTGGTATGACTGCTGCCATAAGCGAAGCCGTTGGCCGCCATGTAGAAACAGTTATCTGCGCCTCCACAGGCAACACAGCCGCATCAGCCGCGGCTTATGCGGCGCGGGCTGGCTTGCGCGCGATGGTATTGATTCCTGAAGGAAAGGTTGCAGCAGGAAAACTTGCGGGCGCAATGGCTTATGGGGCAGAGGTGATTCAAATCCAGGGTTCATTTGATGATGCGCTAACTTTGGTGGTTGAGATTGCGGAAAAGACTCCGATAGCGATGGTCAATTCGATCAACCCATTCCGCATCGAAGGACAGAAGACTGCCGCTTTTGAAATCTGCGATGACCTGGGTTGTGCGCCTGATTGGTTATGCTTACCGGTTGGCAATGCGGGAAATATCACTGCTTATTGGGCTGGTTTTAAGCAATATCAAAAAGGACTGCCGCGTGTGTTGGGCGTCCAGGCCGCGGGTGCGGCTCCGTTGGTGTTGGGGCATGTCGTTGAAAAACCAGAAACAATCGCAACCGCCATTCGTATAGGCAAACCCGTGCGGGGTGAGCAGTCACTTGAGGCAGCACGACAGTCCAATGGAAAGATTATTGCGGTTTCAGACGAGGAGATATTATCAGCACAGCGTTTATTGGCTTCGGAAGGGGTTTGGGTTGAGCCGGCGTCTGCGGCGGGACTGGCTGGTTTGATAGCAGAATCAGGCCAAGGGAAGTTTGAAGCGCGGGATAAAAAAGTTGTGCTGGTATGCACAGGTCATGGGATGAAAGATCCGTCCATTATCACCGAGTCGTTCCGTTCCCCCAAAATTATTCCAGCGAATTACGAGGCGTTGATCGGCTTGATCGAAAAGTAGTACTCATGTCTCCTATAGGCATGAGGCTGTGTTTTATAACTTACTTCTCTCCGGTACATCTGGAGCTTTTACCGCAGCGAATAATTTACTTGAAATTTTATTTTTAGGAGCTTGATGTGTTCTTTCATGAGTGGAATATTCTTGTACTGGATGACGACTCTGGTATGCTGGCTGTGACGCGACTTGCACTTTTGAGATTATTTTCCCGCGAGTAATTCGAGAGTGATTTTGTGGTATTTATTCCTTTGCGTTGTATAATAAAGCAGTAATTCCAATTCCATATTCAAACATAGGAGAGTGCCAAATGGATAGCAACAAGATCGTACAAATTATTTTATGTTTTTTCATTCCCCCGCTGGCTGTGTATTTGAAACGAGGCAGGATTGACGGCGCCTTCTGGGTCAATCTTATTTTGACCTTTTTAGGCGGCGTCCCCGGCATGCTGCACGGTTTGTATGTCGTATTGAGCTAAACAGATTGAGTTGAAAAAAATCACCTCGCGAGAACATGGCGGGGTGATTTTTTTATTTGCGGGATTAAGTGAATATCCTACTTGACAATCCGCTTTTACGAATTGATAATAACAATGCCATGACATCTCCAGTGAAGCCCCTTGTAGTTGACAATTTATCCTTTCGCTACCGCGACCGTCAAGGCGCGGCGATCCACAACATTTCATTTGAAGCAAAACCTGGCGAAATCCTGCTGATTGCAGGCGCAAGCGGATGCGGCAAAACAACGATGATCCGCGCTATTAATGGGTTGATTCCTCGCTCGTATAAAGGGGAGATGGGCGGGCAGATCTTGGTCTTTGGCGAAGAGGTGAAAAATTGGAAGCTCTCGCAAATTTCGCAAAAGATCGGCACAGTCCTGCAAGACCCTGAACGACAGATCCTCGGCACGAAAGTTTTGAACGAAATAGCTTTTGGTTTGGAAAACCTCGCCATGCCGCGGGATGAAATTTTTACGCGTGTTGATGAAGCGCTTAATTTCCTGAAAATCTCACATTTGCGAGACCGCGAAACATTCAATTTATCGGGCGGTGAAAAACAAAAGGTGGCCTTGGCGGGCGTGCTTGCCATGCGCCCGTCCATTTTGCTTCTGGATGAGCCGCTTGCCAGCCTCGACCCGGCCTCTGCGCAGGATACGCTCGATGCCGTCCGCGCTTTGGCAAATCAGGGTATGACCATCCTGCTGGTGGAGCATCGCGTGGAGGATGTGCTCCGCATTCACCCGGAGCGGGTGATGTTCATGAGCGAAGGTGAGATCCGTTACCTTGGCGATGTGCAGGGGTTATCTAAAGTAGTGAACTACCGCGAAGTGAAATTGCCTGAGGAACAAATCGTCACACGCGCGAAGCGGGAGCCTGCTCCGGTGCAGATCAAGATTCTGCCTGGTGTGACCAACTCACAGTCGGAAAAAGCAGCGCTGGTCAAATTTCAGGATGTTGCGTTTGGGTATGACGCCGAGCGCGAGGTCTTGCATGGCATCAATCTTGAAATAAATCGCGGTGATGTGATCGCAGTGCTGGGGCCCAATGGCGCAGGCAAGACAACTTTTGTAAAACATGCCATTGGTTTGCTCAAGCCGAAATCGGGTAATGTTTTTGTAAACGGTCGTGACACGCGTGAGGCCAGTGTGGCCGAGATCGCGGGTATGCTCGGGTATGTATTCCAAAGCCCGAGCCACATGTTGTTTGCGCCGACAGTCCGTGAAGAGCTGGCATTTGGGCCGACGAACTTGAGGCACCCAAAGGAACAAATTGAACAGGAGGTGAAAGAGGCGCTAAAGATCGTAAATCTTTCTGATAATGAGAACGACCCGCCGCTGGCGCTTTCGTTTGGCCAGCAGAAGCGCGTGAGCATTGCGGCGATCCTGGCCATGCGTTCCAAAATTCTTGTGATGGATGAACCGACCGCCGGGCAGGATTATCAGAATTACATGAATTTCATGGATTCGATTTTGCAAATGCCCGTCTTTGAAGCCATCCTGTTCATCACGCACGATGTTGACCTCGCGGTAATTTACGCCAATCGCGTGCTGATGGTGAATGATGGAAGACTCGTTGCCGATGGGACTCCGCAGGATGTTTTGCGCGACTTCGACCGACTCAAAGCCAACCGCCTCGTTCCGACCTCGCTGCTGGCTCTCAACCTCAAGCGACTCAGCGCGACGGGCAGGTTTATGAGAGCCGAAGCGTTGGCGCATGTGTAACTCTGGAGTGCAGGAGCTTGCTCCTGCATCTGCGACAGCAAGCTGTCGCACTCAGAATAAATAAACAAAAAAGGAGAGAAGTAAAGATGGACAAGAAATTGCAAAACGTTTTGATCTTTTTGATCGTTGTGCTTGCCTTGTTTGGCGTGATGATGTTTGTGCTTGGCGCACAGGAACCCGCCGAAGGCGCATTATTCAATTTCTCTGTGGATCAATCCAGCGTAGTTTTACGCTTCGTATTCGTCCTGATCGGTCTGGCGATTGCGTTCGTTGCTTATTACATGACCAAAGAGAACAAAGCCTGGGAAGTAGGCACTCGTGAAGTGGTCTGGATGGCGATTGGCGCGGCCTTGTATGCTGTGTTCTCATGGCTGTTCAATGGCACTGTCTTCGTTGTACCTTCCTTGAGTCAGGTTTCCCTGCGCCCGGCCATTGCAATCCCGATGTTCTTTGGCTTTGCCTTTGGCCCTGTGGTCGGTTTCTTCACTGGCGCGGTTGGAAACATGTTTGGCGATGCGCTGACAGGCTTTGGCTTATCTCCCCAGTGGAGCATCGGCAACGGCCTGGTCGGCTTTATCGCGGGCATGTGGATGTTGTTCCCCGACAAGAAGAAAAGCATGGACACCGTGCTTTATATCAGCGGCGCACTGGCAGTACTGACGGCCTTGTTGTTCTTCATCAATCGTGGTGAAGCCAATATGTTGTTCTATGATGTGGATAACGGCATCTTTGGCGATCAGCAAATTTCCCTTTTTGCGGGCATCGCCATCCTCGTCGGCTTTGCGCTGGTCTTTGGCGTGCGTTACTTCTTCAAGAGTAATGAAGATGTGGCAACTGCTGTCACCTGGGGCATGTTGGGCAATATCCTCGGCATCCTCTTTGCCGCGCTTTCAGATATCTGGATCAACGGTTTTAGTTTTGCCGCCGCAATAGTGGGTGAGTTCCTGCCCGCCGCCGGTCCGAACCTGATCTTCGCCGCCATCCTTGTGCCGATGCTGGTTGTGGCCTACGCTTCCACTCGCAGGCAATCGGGTCGCTAAAAGAATTAAACACAAAGGACACAACGGTCACGAAGGAAAAACGCATTAAGTTGCGTTCATCACCCCCTTTGTGTACTTCGTGTCCTTTGTGTTTAGAAAGTTTAATCCTTTCTATGTTAGTCGCCTGGCGTTATCGAAAACGCAAAAACTCCTTCATTCAATCCTTTGACCCGCGCGCGTGGATCATTTTTTACGCCTGCTTCCTCTTTGCCACGCTTTCATTTTGGGATGTCCGCTTTTTGCTGCCCTTCTTCGTGATCGCCATATTTACTCTCATTACTTCCGGGGTGAAATGGCATGAAATGCGGCGGGCATTCTTATTTATCGTAGGCTTTGTTTTTTTCTTTGCGTTTCTTACTTTTCTAACCGGGCGCGGCGGATCGGAAGTCTATAAGGAAGAGCATTTGATCTGGGAGTTCAAGGGCTCCTTTTCGATCCTGAGCTGGACTCCCGTTTTGAAAGTGACTGTGGAACGGGCTTTCTTCGCCATCAGCCAGCTTGTGCGTGTGACCAGCATTGCTGTCATGACGATCCTGATCCCGTACTCGCTCAACCCGGCCTTGTATGGAATCACCTTTAAGGGTATTGGACTTCCCGATAAATTTGCCTATGCCATGGATTTGACCATGCGTTTCATTCCGACCTTTGGCAGGGATTTCCAACTGACCATGGACGCCCAGCGGGCGCGCGGTTACGAACTAGATAAGATCAGCGGCGGCCTTATTCAGCAGGTACGGAAGTTAGGGCCTGTGATCGTACCGGTCACCATCCATGCCATTATTGGAAGTGAAGATATTATTGACGCCATGGATCTGCGCGCCTTCGGTGTCGGTGCGCGCACATGGACGGATGTGCTGGCATATCAATTCCGAGATCGGTTGTTGATCGCGTTTGGCGTCGTGATATTGCTTGTTTCCATCGTGGTCGGCTTTATGGGATATGGAGCGTTCTGGGTTCCAGAAGTATTGGCAAAGATATTCTCGTAAGAAATGACCATCGCAATAAGCGATGGTCATTTCTTAGTATTCGCGGCCTGGATTATATGCATATATTCACCATTACCGAATCCCAAATTTGTTATAAAATCAGATTAATTTACTTGTGCTATAGTAACCCAAAGATGACCAAGGAGACAAAATGGGATTGAAACCTGATCACTGGATTCGCAAGATGGCGCTTGAAAATAAAATGATCGAACCTTTTGTGGATAATCAAGTTCGAGATGGGGTGATTTCCTACGGAGTTTCCTCGTATGGATATGATGTGCGGGTGGCCGATGAGTTTATGATATTCACCAATGTTCATTCCGCAATTGTAGACCCGAAGAATTTTGACAAAAAATCCATGTTTGAGTTTAAAGGGGATGTTTGTGTTATCCCTCCAAATTCCTTTGCGCTCGCGCGCACGATTGAATATTTCCGTATCCCGCGCAAGGTGTTGACGATCTGTCTTGGAAAATCAACGTATGCGCGTTGTGGGATCATTGTCAACGTCACGCCGTTTGAGCCACAGTGGGAAGGCTTTGTCACACTGGAAATATCGAACACCACACCCCTGCCTGCCAAGATCTATGCAAACGAGGGATTGGCGCAGGTCTTGTTCTTTGAAGCAGATGAAGAGTGTGATATCTCCTATGCGGATAAGAAAGGGAAATATCAAAAACAGCAATCCATTGTTCTGCCCAAATTGTAAAAGGAACCATATTTTGTTTCTCAGTAGATCACGTAAACCTCGCGTAGGCGGCGTTAGAGAACGCCAATTACGCGCTTTCGTGGAGTACTGACTCCCGGATGATTTTGATCAATTCCTGGCGTCAGCCTGCCATTTTTCGTGATGACCATCGCTTTTACGATGGTCATTTCTTAGTATCCCAATGGTGGAATCTATACCTATAAATGCCATTGTCGAATCGCATATTTGCAATAAAATCATAAGATGAAATTAATTTTTATTCGCCTGGATCCTTTTAGATTCGACAAGGAATAACCCAAATGAAACAACCTTCTAACACAAATGTAATTCACGAACAGCTTTGGGAGATAAGCAATTTAATATCCAGTGCAATTAAGAGCATTGCACAGACCAATCACGGTCACGCCTCCCAAGTCTCGCTTGACCTGACTCAGGTTGCGAGCACTATTAATCAAGTCAAAAGTTCCGTTTTGAAAGATTATCAGACGCGCGACTCCGAATTTAAAGCCTTGGTGCGCATAGGGAGTACAGTCAATTCCTCCCTGGGACTTAAGCGGGTCTTGTCCGAGGTCATGGACCTTCTGGTGGAAATAATGCGGGCAGAGCGCGGATTCCTTATGTTGTGTGAACCCGACGGAAGTCTTAAGGTCAATGTTGCGCGCGGACTCGATCATGTGGACCTTGATAAAGATCATCTTGCTGTCAGTAAGACCGTCGTCAATCGGGTGGTGGAAACAGGCGAACTGGTATTAACTACAAACGCTCAGGAAGACCCGCGCTTTGAAGTGCAAGCCAGTGTGGCGTATTACCATTTATTGTCAATTTTATGCGTGCCGCTGAAAATAAAGGATAACCTGATCGGCGTAATTTATGTGGACAACCGCTCGCAGACCGGGGTGTTCCAGCAGGAAAATATTGAATTGATCTCTGCCTTTGCCAACCAGGCGGCGATGGCCATTCACAATGCGCTTTTATTCGATGAATTAAATGAGAGTAAAAAAGAGCTGGAGATTGCTTATCATGCCATACTGGAGGGGTGGGTGCGTGCATTAGATTTACGGGACAAGGAAACGGAAGGCCATACCAAACGCGTCACTTCCCTGACGGAAAAACTCGCCAGAATAATGGGGCTAAATGATCAGGCGATCAATGACATCATCAGGGGCGCCCTATTGCATGATATTGGAAAGATGGGTATTCCAGATGGGATATTACTTAAACCAGGACCACTCGATAATGTGGAGCGGACCGTCATTAATAAACATCCAGTCTACGCCTATGAGATGTTGAGTCCGATTAAATTCCTCAATTCCGCCCTGGATATTCCGTATTGCCATCATGAAAAATGGGATGGCAGTGGGTATCCGCGTGGTTTGAAAGGAGAGGAGATACCTTTTGCGGCGCGTATTTTTTCCGTTGTTGACGTATGGGATGCGCTCATATCCGACCGCCCTTACCGAAAGAGGTTTTTGCCTTCAGACGCATTAAAAAATATTCGCGAATCTTCGGGTTCGTATTTTGAACCCAGGATCGTTGATGCATTTCTTTCCCTGGATGATCTATCAAATATCAATCGGAACTCAAGGCAAAATTAGGAAAATAAATAATTGGCGTATACCCTCTTGTCAGAGCCGCTAGGGATTATGTTCCCAGCCATTCACCTGCCATTTTTGCCAATCCAGCCGCCGCCCCTTGCCTGGATGTACATTGTGGCAGCGATTCAAGAAACATTTTTCCATATTGTTTTGTAAGAATACGCCGATCCATGACAGCGACAATGCCGCGGTCAGAAGCCGTGCGGATCAGTCGCCCGAATCCCTGGCGGAATTTCAGGATGGATTCGGGCAGGTAATATTCATTGAACGAATCTTCATACAGTTCGGAACGGGCGGCGATGATCGGATCGGAGGGAACGCCAAAGGGAAGTTTGGTGATGACCACCATCGAAAGTGAATCGCCGGGTACATCCACGCCTTCCCAGAACGAGCGTGTGCCGAGCAGGACAGCGCGATCGCTGGATTTGAATGATTCGAGCAATGCGTTTGGAGATGCGCCTTCTCCTTGTTCAAAGACAAATATATCCTCGCGCGCCAGCGGCCCCGTAATGGCCTGGGCTGTCTTCTTGAGCGCGGCATAGGATGTGAACAGGACGAGCATGCGCCCGCCGATGGTTTTGGCGGCGGCAAGAATGGCTTTGTCCAAAGCTTGTTGGTAGCCGTATGCGTTTGGCTCGGGTATGTCATTCGCGACGTACAGCAAGGTGCTTGATTCGTAATCAAATGGTGAGCCAAGCGCAAGGGTCTCCACTTCATCGGCGGAGAGCGTGCTGCGGACGTAGCGAAAATCGCCGCGGGTGGTCATGGTGGCGGAGGCCATGACGACACAGGCCTTTTCGTGCCACAAATGTTTTTCCACGAGCGGACCGGCGCGCAGCGGCGCGGCATTCAGTGACAATCTCTCTCCGCGCGGATTGACCTCCACCCAATAGATCAATTCGTTGGAGGGCTTGTGCATCAACCCGGAAGAGGCCGCTTCTGCTTCGGTCATGCGGCGCATCAAGGTGCTTAGGCTGCCCATCACATCTTCAACGTTTTCATGACCCGCACTGTATATTTCGCCAAGCGTCTTGTAAATTTCTTCCAGGGATTTCAAGAGCAGTGACATGGTCTCGCTGGTTTGGCCCCACATGATCTCAACCTCGTCCCAGCCGGGCAATGTGCGTGTGGCGGGTACGATGCGCATTTGCCACGAATAATTGTTTTGCAGCTGTCCTTCGCGCTGCAAAGCGATAAATTGACCAAGCACATTGAAAAACTCGTTGGAGAGTTGTTCAAGCCGAAAGGCCTGGTCGGTGGCGCGTTTTGCTTTTTGCTGGAGCAGGCCAAAGTCAGAAGGGCGAAGCGTATTAAGCGTCTCGGTCAGCAATCTACCGAGCAGGCCGGCGGATGAACCGCCGAGTTCCTTTAACATGCGCTCAAGGTCATTTTGTGTCATGCGGAAGGATAGCGCGCTGGTGAACGCCGATTCCACGTGGTGGGCTTCATCCACGATCAGGTAATCGTATTCGGGCAGGACCTTACTGCCTGTGGAAACATCTGAAAGCAAGAGGGCATGATTGACGATCAGCAGGTGCGCGCTTTGCGCGGCTTGCTTGGCGCGATGAAAAGGACATGTGCCGCCCATGCGGCCGAGGCAGGTTTCTGTGTTGCAATTATCGTCTTCTGCAGAGAGCCTGCCCCAAACCTCGCGCTCGATCGGGCCGGTGAGATTGATCTCATTGCGGTCACCGCTGTGGTTATCGAGTTTCCAGACGATGATCTTTGCCAGCACGCGCATTTCACTGGAATTGGAGGGCCCATGGGTGCGCATGAATTCCAGCCTGCGCGGGCAAAGATAATTTGCGCGGCCTTTCATGACTGCGGCGCGTACGTCCAGGCTGAGCGCGGCTTGCAGATCAGGGATGTCTTTTTTGATTAACTGGTCTTGCAGGTTGATGGTGTTGGTGGAGACGACCACGCGCGTATTGTTTTGGACGGCGAACATTGCGGCTGGGACGAGATATGCAAAGGATTTACCGACGCCGGTTCCCGCTTCGACCATGAGATGGCTGCCGTTTGAAAGGGATTTTGTGACCGCTTTGAGCATTTCCACTTGCTCGCCGCGGTGTTCATAGGCTTCAAAATATTGCGAGAACGGTCCGCCGTAATCCAAAATGGAGGCGGCTTCCTCGGGGTCAAGCGGAGTTGGCGCTTCACAGCGCTGTATGGGCGGAGAATCTTTTCGGGTTGTTGTATCAGGCCTCGGCTGGCGGGGGGAGGCGCGCTGTGTCCGCTTGGGCTTTATGCCTTCCTTGGCTACCGCTTGCAGGGCCTGTTCAAAGACCCAGCCGGCGTCCCAATCAACAAAATTGCCAAGTTCCACGATCTCCTGTAATGTCTCAAGCGGAAGTTCGGCGGCCAGAGCGAGTAGTCGCACATAGCAGGCTTGTGTGACGCGCGCGTCATCCAGGGCGCGATGTGTGGCGGGCAGTGGGATATTAAGTTGCTGGCCGAGCGAGCCGAGGTTATAGCGGCTTGCGGCTGGCATGAGTACAGAGGCGAGTTCATAGGTATCGAGGGTTTGTTGAAATTGAAACAAGCCAGCCTTGCGCAGGAAGCCAATGTCAAATTTGACGTTATGCCCCAGGATGGGAGCATCGCCGACGAAGGCGGTCAGGTCAGGCGCAACATCACGCAGGCGCGGAGCCTCGCGCACCATGGCATCATCAATGCCCGTCAGGCCGGAGATGAAATCGGGGATATGTTTGCCGGGATTAACCAAAGTGGAGAATTCAGCCTGCACGCGCCGCCCGTTAAATTTAACAGCCGCGACCTCGATAATGGAGTCGCGGCTTTCTTCCAGCCCGGTGGTTTCTATATCCAAAGAAACGATGATGGTCATATTACGGAGTATCTCGTAATTGCTAAATTTAGAATTTGATTTTTACTTGTCATTTTTACTAAACGCTTGATTGTTGGTGATTCCAGAGATAGAACAAGTGTACCATTAAAGGCGCGCGCTGAAAAATCAGCAATTCTCTGTAGGAACGCTGAACTTCGCGTGTCTCTCCCGTTACGCCTGAGAAAGTGTGGAAAGCATGAACGGCGATTTAGCACGAAGGACTTGGCGAGCAAAAACCGTCAGGTCTTTGATAAACAGGTAAAATTGGCGTGAGGAATTGTAATGTTAAGAATAGCCACCAAAATCCATCCGGTCGGATTTCCGCCTGTATCCAAAACTCTTCCACAGGCTGTCAAAAAAATCGCCAATGCACTCAAGCCGGAGAAAATCATTCTCTTTGGTTCCTATGCGTATGGCAATCCCACGCCAGATAGCGATGTAGATTTGCTGGTAGTGATGGAAACCAATGCCACGCAAAAAGACCGCTACCTGGCCGTGTCACGATTATTGCGTCCTCGCCAATTTCCCATAGACGTTATCGTCAAGACACCGAAAGAAATAGAAAGGGCATTAAGCAACAAAGGGAATTTTTTCCTGCGAGAAATCATCGTAAAAGGAAAAGTGCTTTATGAAAGAGTATAACGATTTTGAGGCATGGATAGAGCACGCGGAGGATGATTTCCGCAATTCAGGAAAATTAATTCGAGGCAGTAGACCCTCAATTTACGGCACATGCTTCCACGCTCAACAATGTGTTGAAAAATATATGAAGGCCATGCTGGTTCATAAAGAGAAGTCTTTTCCAATGACACACGATTTAACCTTACTTAATAATCTACTCGAGCAAGTCGGGGTTTTTATGGGCACGACCGAAGATACGCTGGATACATTATCTGCTTATGCAGTTGCAACGCGTTATCCTGGTGCAAGCCCAACCATTGAAGACGCAAAAGAAGCAATCCAAATAGCAAAAATCATTCGCAAATTTTCCCGCACATTTTTGGGACTCAAATAACGCCAGATCAAATCTTCGTCATTGACCATATCAACCCTGACACCGATTCCATTGCCTCCGCGATGGGCTGCGCTTGACTCCTGCGCGAACGCGATCTTCGCGCGACACTTGCGCCGTACCTCACATCGTTCAGACTGAGTGTAGCCATTGTGTCGTACCCGCCATTCTGATGGGTATGAACTTTGTTCATTCGTAGCTTCTTTTTGCCAAGCTTGAGGAGCAAAACATGAAAGCGGATCGTAAAACTACGAAACCGATATTCCGGGGGAAATCGAAAACACAAGAAGCGCCTCCAACGCATTTCAATTCACGCTTCAGCCACGCTCGTTTTACCCCCCCCTCCCCCGAAAATTTGTTCTAATTCTACGCAAGCTCATCATTACCGTGCTAGACATTAAGGATCGGCTTCGGGATTGTCGTCGCGCCTATTGCCTGCGCCGCCGCTTTAATCATCCTCGGCATTTATTGCCACCTCAATTTGCAAGTTCGCCCGTCATAAGGAAAGGAACATGAACATCCAAAAGTCCGTTTCTTCTCTGCTGGTTTTTTTGATCACAGCCTGCACAGCGAATGCTTCACCCACGCCGCCGCTCACGCCCATGTTCAGTAGTCCCTGATCTTCCTTTCGATTTTTCATTACGGTAAGAGAGGAGACCAACATGAACCAATTTGTTTCCAAAAACCTTTCCAATCTCGCTTTCGCGCCGGCAATTCTGATATTGCCCGGCATCATCGCGTTTGCCGCCGACAGCCAGCGCGCTCTCATTCTGGGTAACCATCCCGTCAACCGCACTCATCGTCGAGGACGAACTCGGAGAAACTCGGGGTTTGAAGCCTCTTTTGCAGTCTACTATGAATATAATTATAAAGGGCGTCTTGTTGATTTGTTATTTGCCCACCTGGGATTTTTAGCTTGAAATAATTGAAGATCGGAAACCGTTCCAATCCCGCCTTCGCGCTGTGAGTTTTGATATTGCTGGGGATCATCGCGTTTGCCGCGCTCACCCTGCAAAACACAACTCTCGCGCTCACTAATATTACAGTGCAAGGTTGCCGTTATGTGTCATGCTGAGCGAAGCGAAGCATCTCTACCACGGTGAAAGAGACCTTCGGTCGCTGAAAACGCTCCCTCAGGGTGACACGGTCAAGAGTTTTCTGGAACTTTGCGCTGTAATACCAAGAAGGAAACTCTTTTATGCGTATCTTCACCAGTATTCGCTTCCGTTTGATCCTGCTCGTCCTGTTGGCCATCCTGCCACTGGCGGGGATGAGTGTCTACCGCATCCAGGAGGATCGCCGCTCCGCCGGTGAGCAGACCGCCGCCGGGGCGCTGAACCTGGCGCGCCTGGCCGCTAATAACCAGCAGGCTCTCGTTGACCAGGGACAACAACTGCTCTTCACCCTGGCCCAACTGGATGTGGTCCGCGCAAGCGACCCTGCCGCCTGCAACGTTCTTCTCGCCCGCCTGCTTCCCAACCACCCCCTTTACACCAACATCCTCGTCGTCAACCCGGATGGCCGCCCGAGGTGCAGCGCCATCCCGCTCTCAGGCGCAGTGAACTACGCCGACCGCGATTGGTTCCAGCGCGCCATGCAAACGCGTGCCTTCACAATTGGCTCATTCGTCATCGGGCGCATTACCGGCAAGCCGTCTCTGCCGATGGCGTATCCCATTCTCGACCCGCATGGACAGCCACAAGCGATGGTCGTCATCGCCCTGGATTTGGGATGGGTCAGCGCGATGTCCGCCGAACTCGACCTGCCGCCGGGTTCTACCGTCACCCTGGTGGATACGCAGGGCAACGTGCTGGGGCGCTACCCGGATCCGGAAAATTGGCTGGGCAAAGACGTGGACGCTGTGCCGCTGATTCAACATCTGCTCGTCCACCATTCCGAAGGGACGATCGAAGATGCCGGACTGGATGGCGTGCTGAGGCTGTACGGTTATGTTCCCGTACAGAACGGCGGGCAGATCTGGGGCTATTTGTTCATCGGCATTCCCTCCCAGGTTGCCTATGCCGCCTCCGACCAGACATGGAATAACAGCCTGATCGCCTTCGGCCTGGTGGCGGCCTTGGCGCTTGCCGCCGCCTGGGCCTTGGGTGAGTTCTCTATCATCCGCCGGACGCAGGCGCTGGTAAGGACGGCCAAACGTCTGGCGGCCGGCGACCAGAGCGTCCGCACCGGGATGCGCTACGGAGCGGGCGAAATCAGCCAACTGGGGCGCGCCTTCGACGAAATGGCTGAGACCCTGCAACAGCGCGAAACCGAGCGCAAGCGCGCGGCAGAGGCGCTGCACGAGAGCGAGTCCTTTGTAAAGACTGTCCTGGATAACCTTCCTATCGGGATTGCGGTCAACTCTGTTGATCCTACGGTGACTTTCGACTATATGAATGACAACTTCCCCAAGTTTTACCGGACAAAAAGAGAAAAACTTGCCGACCCGGATGCTTTTTGGAGCGCTGTCTACGAAGAACCAGCTTTTCGGGAAGAGATGAAAAAGAGGGTGTTGGATGATTTTGCAAGTGGCAATCCGGAACGTATGAGTTGGGTTGACGTTCCGATCACGCGCAAAGGAGAAGAGACGGCTTTCATCAGCGCGCGAAATATTCCGATTCCCGACAAGCCATTGACGATCTCAACGGTTTGGGATGTCACCGAGCGCAAGCGCGCAGAAGAAGAAATTCGCCGCCGCGCCGACGAGTTCGCCGTGCTGTACGAAACGAGCACCGCCCTCTCTGCCGAAAATGATCTGAATGTTCTGATGCAACTCATTGTGGAGCGCGCCACAACGCTGTTACATGCCATCGCCGGAGGCATGTATCTCTACGACCCGGCGAGCGAGGAACTGGAAGTGGTGGTAGCCACTGATCCCTCCATCCCCATCGGAACCCGCCTGCGCCTTGGCGAGGGCGTGGCTGGGCGCGTCGCGCAGACCCGCCAGCCGTTGCAGGTGGAGGATTATTCCAACTGGGAGGGCCGCTCGCCGAAATACGAGAGCATCCCCGTCCGCGCCACTATCGAGTTGCCCATGCTCTACCGGGGCAAGTTGATCGGCGTGTTGGTGGTGCATGAGACCGGCGCTTCCGAGCGTAAATTTACCGAAGCGGATGTTCGCCTCCTTTCCCTGTTTGCTTCCTCAGCCGCCGGCGCGGTCCACAACGCGCGCCTGCTCGAAGAAACCGTGCGCCAACTGGATCAATTGGAGGCGCTGCACAGCATAGACATCGCCATCAGTGCCAGCATGGATTTGCGCGTGACGCTCAATATCCTATTGCAGCATGTCACATCCCAGCTGAAAGTAGACGCCGCTGACGTGCTCCTGTTCAACCCGCACTTGCAAATGCTGGAATACGCCGCCGGATGTGGTTTTCGAGGCCGGGCTGTCGAGCGCACCCGCTTTCGGATAGGGGAGGGCCGGGCCGGTCTGGCCGCGCTCGAACGCCGCTTGATTCAACACCCGGATTTCGCCGCGAGCGGAATCGTCTTCGCACAAGCAGAACTTCTGGCGGCGGAAAACGTAGCCGCCTACTTTGCTGTGCCTCTCATCGCCAAAGGCGAAGTCAAAGGCGTGCTGGAGGTCTTTCACCGCGCCATTTTTCACCCGGGGTTGGAATGGATCAACTTTCTGGAAACGCTGGCCGGGCAAGCGGCAATTGCCATTGAGAGCGCGCAACTCTTTGAAGACTTGCAAAGTTCCAACTCAGATCTGGAGGCCGCCTACGAGGCTACCATCGAAGGCTGGTCGCGCGCACTCGACCTGCGCGACAAGGAAACTGAGGGACACTCTCAGCGCGTGACCGAGATCACCCTGCGGCTGGCAAAAGCAATGGGCATCGGCGATGCCGAACTCGTCAACGTGCGGCGCGGCGCGCTCTTGCACGACATCGGCAAAATGGGCGTGCCTGACAACATTTTGCTCAAACCAAGTAAACTGACAGACGAAGAGTGTGTTGCGATGCGTAAACACCCCACCTTTGCCTTTGAATTACTCTCGCCGATTGCATACTTACGCCCCGCGCTGGACATTCCATACTGTCACCATGAAAAATGGGACGGTACTGGGTATCCACGCGGATTGAAGGGCGAACAAATTCCGCTGACCGCACGAATTTTTGCGGTGGTGGATGTGTGGGACGCGCTACGCGCGGAGCGTTCATACCGCGCGGCGTGGGATGAAGAAAAGGCACGAGAACACATTCAATCACTTGCGGGAACGCATTTCGATCCGAATGTAGTACAGGTATTCCTGCGATTGATGGAGGAGGACTCTCTTTAGCTTGTCATTTCGAGCGCAGCGAGAAATCTTCAATGGCAGGCGAGATTTCTCGTCGCAAAAACCGCTCCTACTTAGGTTCAGCGCAGGGAAGGACGGCGCAAGAGCAGCCCTTCGCCACATCATCCAGCCCCAACTCAACTAATTTCTCTCGCGAAGGCTTGCCTGTTTCCTTAATCCCATCCGCACGCCTTGTAGTAAAATAACGACAAGGAATCGGAGGCAGATTATGCTAAAAGATCATACCGTCAGCAAAAGAATCATCACCACCACTGAATTACGGCGAAACTTTAACGTGGTTGTGCGGCGAATTCATCAAAAGCATGAACACACAGTCATTGAAAGCAAAGGCGCGCCTGTTGCTGTCATACTATCTGTAGAAGAGTACGAGAAACTCGTGTCCCGTCAAAATGCAAAAGCTGCATTTCGTGACATCTCGCGCAATTTGGGAAAAGAAGTGGAGAGACTTGGATTGACAGAAGAAGAATTACTGGCTGATCTTGAAAAGACAAAGCGAAGAGTATTTGAAGAACAATATGGAAAAATCAGTCAAATTTAAAAGACCTCCGAGTTTTGCTCGGAGGTCTTTTAAATTTGTTAGCGGCGCGACGTTAGGCGCCAACGCCAGTCTTCAACGGCTAATCCCATGCGGAAGGCAAGCGAGTCAAGAAAGTGGGTAAAATGATGAACGGGAGTACGCCTTGGACGAGGTTTGCTGTCGGCGGCGAGCGCATAAGTTGTAAAAGTATGGTCAGGACAGAAGGCGTACATTTTTCCCGCATTATCAATATAAAGTTTGGACGCCGAAAAAATATGACGCGCGGGCGAGTCTGTATCAGGACAGTAGAAATGGGGAGAGAACGCCCGTTTACAGGTTTGGCAAACCAACGGAGCGTCAAACGTATTGCCATTGATTGAAAAAATTATCGTTGATCGGCAATTTGGGCAGGCAATTTGAATATTTTTTGTATTCATGGCTTTGCCTTTAATAAAGAGCGTACTTTTTCAAGAGTCGAAAGCACATCACGCATCGAAAGTTTTTCGCCATAATACTCGGACCATGCTTCGCGAAAGTCGCCGCTTTTCAGGGCGGTCTCAAGATTTGCAAGTTGTGCGGCAATATGACGAGTATTTTCTGTTCGTTCGCAATTTGCCCAAAAAGAGCGGGCGTCAATGTTCGGTACGTCAAGCAAAAGAGCAATTACATCGCTTAAGTCGCGATCACGCAAAGGCATGAGTTTGAGTATCAACAGGTCTTCGGCGGAAACCGTTGGCGCGATCAGTTCGCCGGCATCGTCAATTGATGATTCAACTGACTCGGATGAAAGTGTATAGGTCTGATTGGAAGTCATATCCCAAAGTTTATCAACTGATATGTGGAATTCAACGGCTATGTCGCCAATTTGTTTGCTTGCCTTCACGCCCTCAAATTGCGACTGATCTTGATAGTCAAATCCCATTTGTTTAAGAAGCGCAATCAGGTTGGGTTTGTCATGACGGCTGATGGCAAGGTCAATATCGTGCGTAAATCGCTTGCGGCGTGCAAATCCGCGCACAGCCAAACCGCCTATCAGCCGCGGACGAACGTCAAATTCGCGACAGAGTTCCAAAAATTGAACAAGTGCTTGCTTGAGTTCGCTGTCAATGTCCATAAATAAAGTATAAGCGAAAATACGAGAACTTTCATCCCCACAATTTCCTTCGCCACATCATCCAAACCTAATTCAATCAGTTTTGCCTTTGATGGCTTGCCGCTTTCCAAATTACACTACGCTCAGGTAGCGGCCCGTTTCAACGGGGGAGTCCAAACAATTCGGTATAATATGCTCAATGCTTATTCCTGTTGTAACTATGGAAAGGATAATCTCATGCAATTTGTTCCTTATCGAACTTTACGAAACGAACCCTCCGCTTTGCGAAAGAAATTGGAAAGCGAAGGCGACTTTATCGTCACTGGCGGCGGAAAACGTAGCCGCCTACTTTGTTGTGCCTCTCATCGCAAAAGGTAAAGTCAAGGGTGTGTTGGAGGTCTTTCACCGTGCCATTTTCCACCCGGAGTCCGATTGGATCAGCTTTCTGGAAACGCTGGCCGGGCAAACGGCCATTGCCATTGACAGCGGTCAACTCTTTGAGAACTTGGAAATCTCCAACACCGAGCTGACATACGCGTACAACACCACCATCGAGGGTTGGTCGCGCGCGCTCGACCTGCGCGACAAGGAAACCGAAGGGCACTCTCAGCGCGTGACCGAGACTACCTTGTAGCTGGCAAAAGCAATGGGCATAGACGATGAAAAACTCGTCCACGTCCGCCGCGGCGCGCTCTTGCACGACATTGGCAAGATGGGCGTGCCGGATAGTATCCTGCTCAAATCCGGCAAACTCACCGACGAAGAATGGGTGCTCATGCGCAAGCATCCGGCCTTGGCATATGAACTCCTCTCACCGATCGCGTATCTGCGCGACGCACTCGACATTCCGTATTGTCATCACGAGAAATGGGACGGCACGGGCTATCCGCGCGGATTGAAGGGCGAACAAATTCCGCTGGCAGCGCGCCTCTTCGCGATGGTGGACGTGTGGGACGCACTACGCTCGGATCGTCCGTATCGCAAAGCGTGGGACGAAGGAAAAGTGCGCGAACACATTCAGTCCCTTGCGGGAACGCATTTCGATCCGAATGTAGTGCCAATATTCCTGGAATTGATGGAGAAGACTTTACGCGATGCGCAACAAAAATAAACCAGAGGAGACCGTCGAGTCGCTTCGCACACTCAAGCGCCGCATCTATTTGTGGGCACTGATTGCCGGATTCCCTGCCACCCTCCTCGGCTGGTTACCCAAAGCTTTTGCCGGGTCAACCACCTCCTACGAACAAGTAATCTTTCCAGCCACGGTGGCTCTGTGTCTGAGCGTGCCGCCCACCCGCTCAAGCATGTCGGACAGCTCACAGCCAGTTTTGGGGTTGCGGAGCATCGTCCGCAAGAATCTCGGCGGAGGCCTGGCTCAAACGCGCTGACAAAGCCCTATACGAGGCCAAACAAGCCGGCAGAAATCAAGTGGCGAGCGTGACATGACAAAGGAAGGACGACGCAAGGGGCAACTTGCGACTACTCGACTACCATTCTCTTGAAAGTGTCAGGTGGCTGGCTCATGAAGAGTCTATTAATCCCAACTGCGCTGAGGCTTATAAGAAGAGGCATGACGGGGATTAGAAAACGGAGCTGGCTTTCCACTGCCATATATGCCAGGCTGATTATGACTAAACTGCCCCACAAAGGCCAAGCCCTAAAGAAATTTCCCTTGCGCGCTCCCATCCATGCAAAAATCATCAAAACAACCTGCATCCCCATGATTACATAATCCCGGCGGGTTGCAAGATAAAGATAACCTTCGGGGATTTGCCAGTTGAACCAAAGCAGAAAAAAACGATACCCTGACGACAACATGTATTTGAAGGGGTGAGACCGGATTATTTTTATGGCCTCTGCCTTGTAGATTACATCCATCTGTGCTTCGTTTTCCATGCCGCTCAAGTCCTTTTTTCTTTCAACCAGCAGTTCTTGAACCGCTATCTTTCCATCCACTCCGTCAATAAAGTGGAGATAGTTATCTGTCGTAAGCGCGTAGCTTTGACGGAAAATGTTATAACCAACCAGACTTGAACCTAACAGTGGGCGTCCGAGAGAAATTTGATTCCTCACGATCCAGGGTAACATAATCAGGAAAACCACCCCAAAGAGAATTAGCGAAGGTTTAATGATATCCAAAAGATTTCGGCCTTGACGCCATCTCTCGACGATCAACCCGCCCATTAGAATCGCGGGGATGGTTAAGATTGCAGAACGGGACAGTGCGCCCAGTCCCAACCCTGCTCCAGCGATGACCCAATCTTTAACACGATTTGTCTTCCTTGAACGCAGAACAAAAAGCATCCCGAAGGTGACAAAAAACGCGCCCAATAAATCACCAGAGACTTGCGGAATCAGATCAACAGCTGGCAGGTGGATTGTCCACAAGAATGCTGCGATCAGGGCCGCCCGTCTATTTACCCATTCGAGCGTAAGCAGATAAACGCATATCAGAACAGACAGATATATTAATAGCTCGAAGGCCGTCGCCGCCCATAAGGATTCATTGCTCAATTTGGCAACCAGGGCAAATAAGAGCACGGGCACCGGTTCGCGCGCGGCCGTGGTTTGGTTACCGATCTCACAAAATGGAAAGTATCTGGGAATGCAAAGGCTATATCCCTGCCCGTGAATTAGATTCAAACTAATCACCCACCACGAATCGGTCGAACCAGATTCCATGCTGGGCGGATCAGCTAATATTATTGTTGTACTCAGCAGAAGACCGAATAGTACGATCACCCCGAGAATGTGGATTGGATAGCGATTCATGATTTCACCGGCTCGAGTCATCCAATACGCCCCGTGTTGTTTTAGAGATTGCCCTATTTGTTTGTATTGCGTCATTATATGTTCAAGATCCTGTTTTTGAAGAAGAATAATTTACAGCCAAATCACTCGCTATATCTAGCAAGCCCAGTTCAAGCAATTTATTTTTGGACGGCTTACCGGTCTCCAGATCCCATCCGCGCGATTCATAATACGCGGACAGCATACTCTTCAAATCAGGGACAAACCCCGCCGAGCCGCCTTCCTGATATGGTGCAAGCAAGGCTTTAGGAAGTTTATCGTTTGCGCGAGTTAATCCCATGCGATTATTTATCGCGCGTTTCAAATTCCATGCCCGTTCACCTGATCTCATCATATCTTCGAGAGTCCATTCGTAATCACAGGCCGCATTGATTAAATTCACCTGTTCATTCGGGTCAATCGTCGCAAAGATGCACATCACGAGCGCGTTGGAAACCGTGCGCCAATCCTGGTGACGCGCCACATTTGCGGCTTTCTCGGCCTGGGCGTGACGGTCGAAGTAGGTAATGCCAATTCGTTCTTCAATATGACCCAACTCCACCATGAAATAATCGGATTGGTTGTGACACGCGCCGCGCGGGCTGGTCGCGTATGATAATGCCATGCCCGAAACGCCGCGCGGATCATGATAGGCGACTTCGAGTCCATTCACTTGCACGGCTTCATCTTCCGCGTCAAACGCCGCGCCAAATTGACGCGAGCCGCGCGATAACAATTCGCCAATCCCTTCACGGCGCGCAATCATGTGAATGAGCTGCCGCACCGCCATGAAGTTTCCCCACGTGAGTTCAAGTCCGCCAGTATCCTGCTTGGTTAATTTACCCAACTCAAAAAGATGAACCGCGAGTCCGATCGTATTGGCAGCGCTGATCGTGTCCATGCCATAGCGGTCGCACAACTCGCCCAGGCGGGTAATTTCCGCCAAGTCATCAATCAACAAATTCGGCCCAAACCCCGCAATCGTTTCCCATTCAGGTCCCTTGCGTTTCGCGCCATCATCCAACTTCACCACACGTCCACAGGCGATCACGCATCCCTGGCACGCGTAAAAACCAACCAAAATAGACTCGGCCATTTTTGCGCCGGAGATATTATCCACATTTGGGAAAGCGCCCTGGTGATAATATTTCGACGGCATCGAACCCATGTACTCAAAAAAATTCGCCATTCCCGCTGTGCCGACATCGTGAAAGTATCTGGTTTCGTTGCTCTGCTTGAGCGTGCGATTCGACTCTGATCGCAAAGCCGCATATCGTTCCTCATGCGCAACTATGATTTTCTTCGTCCCATACACCGCAATGGCTTTGAGATTCTTTGATCCCATCACCGCGCCGAGTCCAGTGCGCCCCGCCATGCGTCCGTTGTCGCAGCAAATGGATGAATACAAAACGCCGCGCTCCCCCGCCTCCCCGATCACTGCGACTCGCGCCCTTTTTACTCCGATTTCCTCTTTGACGATTTCCTGCGTCTCGTACACATCTTTGCCCCAAACACTCGCCGCATTTCTGACCTCAAGCCTGCCTTCTTCGATCCAAAGAAATACGGGGCTTGGAGATTTTCCTGTGATCCACAAGCCATCGTATCCAGCCTTGCGGAGTTCAGGTCCCCAGAACCCGCCGATGTTGGATTCCGCCCATAAATTTGTAGCGGGGCTTTTTCCACAGATCACAAACCGACCCGTTGTGGGTCCCGATGTCCCACTGAGCGGCCCATTCAAAAAAAGCAAAGGCGATTCAGGCGAAAACGGGTCAAGTTCCTTCGTGAGAAACGGGTAAAGAATCCGCGCCCCCAGCGATGCGCCGCCCAGAAAATCACGCTCCCATTCTTTCGGGATGATAAATTCTTCTGTTGTGCCGGTGGTGAGGTTTATTCTGAGGATGGGTTGCATACGCGTTTCATGTTGAACGTTAAACGTTTAGCATTCAACTACAAGATCTCTTCCGTCGCTTCACCCGCTACGCGGACAAAGTCCAACACCGTGGGCACGTTTCGCATCATATATCCCATACTGCCGCTGACCTTCAATTTCATCGTCATCATGGCGGTCATGGGATTCAGCTTGCCAGTTAATATCGCCGTAATGTTATTGTAGGACGCGGTCAAGGTGAAGGCGGGTTTTGGGTAGGCAGATGCATCGGGCTTGAATTCCACTTTTCGGCACTTCCCATGCCACAGGTCCAGATAGAACGTAAGGTCTTCTTTAAGATTGCCTTCTGATTCGATATGGAAGAACAAGTCCCCTTCCCAATTCTTTGCGACTTCAGCATAGCGTTCATCGGAGTTGATTTTTTCTTCGAGTCCATTCAGCCATTCTTTGCTTGGAAAGATCGCCATCGTATTGCCTCCAGAATATTACAAACGTTTAGTAAATTGCACAGCGGCGGTGGATGATGGGGAATTGTACCATCATGAACTAATGACTTTAATCCTTGCATAATTGTAAAAAATAGTCTATGCTTAAGTTGCGGGATAACGCCATCCCGTGGCAATTAAAATAATTGCCCACCCGTTATATATTTCTGGAGGAGATAATGAAAAAACTGTTTCTCTTGGGGAGCCTGCTCGTATTAACATCTCTCGTACTCTCGGCTTGTGGCGGGGGCGCTTCGCAAGCCGGCGACCTGCTTGGTGCGATCAACGAGCGCGGTTATATACTCATTTCCACCGACCCGAACTACGAACCTCAGTCCTTTTTGAACACCGAAGGCAAACGCCCCGCAGAGACAAAATGTCCGACTGACGCATTGACCACTGCTGAAATGCAGGGTTTTGATGTGGATGTAGCGATTGCCGTTGGCGATGCTCTTGGTGTGGAAACATGTTTTGCCACTCCAGGTTGGGACCTGCTCACCGCCGGTAACTGGGCCGATAAATGGGATATGAGCGTTGGCTCCATGACCATCACCACCTCGCGCCAGCAAGTGCTCGATTTCAGTGTGCCTTACTACTACACTCCTGCAGTTGTGGCTGTAGCCGCTGACTCTGGCTTTGACACACTCGAATCGCTTGCCGGCCAGGCATTGTGCGCGGGCGTCGCCACCACTTATGAATACTGGCTGAACAACGATATGGAGAATCTTGGCTTACCAGAATCTTCCATCTATGCCAAAGTCCCGGCAGGTGTAACAGTCGTGCCACTGGATTCTGATCAGGAATGCGCACAAGCGATTGCATCGGGTCGCACCGATTTTGTCGGTTATGTGACCTCCGATACCGTTGTGGATGCCAACCTCGCCGCAGGAATGCCGGTTGTGAAACTTGAAGGTGCTGTCTATTCCGAAGACCTCGCCGCCGCATTCGACAAAGCCTCCACCCTGGGCACAGCTTCCCTCATCGCCAAAGTTAACGAAATCTTCACTGCCATGCACAAAGACGGATCCCTGAGCGCCCTTTCAAACCAATGGTTTGGAATGGACATCACCCAGGCTCCTAAATAAAAGTACCTGCATAAATAAAGGGAAGCGGCTTTCGGGTCGCTTTCCTTTATTTTCTCAACCTGAATGCGAGAATATGATGAATATCTTCTCAAAAAAACAAGATGTGCCTAAATCACAGGCTGAATTGATCTATCAGGCGCAAGCAAACAAAGAGCGTCATTTTCGCACCAATGTGGGTATCTCCTGGTTTATTTTGCTTTTTATTCTTGTTTTCACATTCAGTGGACAGGACCTGACCATTGGTTCAAAAACCTTTAGCGGCATTGAAATTGATACAGTGTTCATGGCTAACAACCTGTCTTTTATTGCCGGCGGATTAGCTGAAACCATAAAAATCTCGATCATGTCCATTGCGCTAGCGATGATGCTGGCATTACTGGCCGCACTCGGAAGGCTTTCAACATTTCCTCCCATTTATGCTCTCAGCACTTTTTATGTTTCGTTGATTCGCGGAACCCCTCTTTATTTGCAAATCTTCTTTTTCTTTCTGGCTCTGCCGCAATTGGGTATTAGACTTCCCGGGATCATTGCCGGCGTCCTTGCCCTTGGACTTAATTACGGGGCCTATATGTCTGAAATATTTCGTGCGGCATTAAGTTCAGTGGGGAAAGGTCAACGTGAAGCGGCTATCGCGATTGGGATGACTCCCGCCCAAACGATGCGGCGCATCGTACTACCGCAGGCTTTACGCTTTGCCATCCCACCCACCGGCAATGAGTTCATCGCGATGACCAAAGACTCTGCCCTCGTCTCTGCCACAGGCTTTGTACATGAATTGATGTGGCGTTCGGTAAAAGTTGGGCGCGCACAATTCCATACCCTTGAAGCGCTGATCATGGCGGCTATATTCTACTGGGGGATGACCCTGATTCTTAGTTATGTGCAAAACCGCATCGAAGCCCGCCTCTCAAAAGGAGACCGATGATATGGTTCCCGTGATTAAGATTTCCAATCTTGATAAATATTTTGGCCGCCTGCATGTGCTGAAGGACATCCGGCTTGATGTTATGCCGCGCGAGGTCGTATGTCTGATCGGGCGCAGTGGCTCAGGGAAAAGCACTTTATTGCGTTGTATAAATTTTCTGGAAGAACCCTCGCATGGCAGTATTGAAGTGGATGGCATCAAAGTGGAAGGCGGCGAAAAAGGCAAACTGCATCGTCAGTTGGTGCATGATGTCCGCTTGAAAACAGGCATGGTCTTTCAGGAATTTAATCTATTCCCTCACATGAGCGTGCTTGAGAACGTGATTGAAGGCCCTGTGATTGTCAAAGGCATGGATAGACAAAAAGCCGTTGAACTAGCCGAGCAAAACCTCGATAACGTGGGCTTGTTATTTAAAAAAGACGAATATCCCAATCGTCTCTCCGGCGGACAGAAGCAGCGCGTTGCCATTGCTCGTGCGTTGACCATGGAGCCAAAGGTCATGCTCTTTGATGAACCCACCTCCGCGCTCGACCCTGAGTTGATCGGTGAAGTATTAAACGTAATGAAGAAACTCGCTTATGAAGGTATGACCATGATCGTGGTCACTCACGAAATGGGATTTGCGCGCGAGGTTGCTGACCGCGTCCTTGTGATGGCGGACGGCGAATTGATCGAAGACTCCAAGCCGGCCGATCTCTTTGGCAGCCCCAAAGATCCGCGTACCAAAGCATTGATAGAGCGCTACCGCAGCGGGGAACAATAAATGACCGCAGCGATTACACGCGAAGTCAGTTCTCGATTCAATGAATGCGAGATCACAAATATTGACCGCGCGCCGATCGATGTGAATGCAGCACGTGCAGAACACCATGAATACGTCAAAGCGCTGACACAACTTGGATGTCAGGTGATCGAACTGCCCGAAGAACGGGACCTGCCCGACTCTGTCTTTGTGGAAGATGCTGCCTTTATCCTGCCGGAAGTTGCGGTCATCACCCGGCCCGGGGCTGATTCACGCAAACCAGAAACAGAATCCATCGTGCGGGTATTATCTCCCTACCGCTCCCTCGTGCATGTCACTGAACCTGCGACAGTGGACGGCGGCGATGTGCTCGTGCTTGGCAGGAATATCTATATTGGTATTTCAACGCGCAGTAACGAAGCATCTGTTCGTCAAATACAAGAATTGCTCGATAAGTATGATTATAAAGTGACAGGCGTGGAAATGCACGACTGTCTACACCTAAAGACGGCTGTTACAAAAGTGGATGAAAAGACACTGCTCATCAATCCAAAATGGGTGGACACCGTCCACTTCAAAGATTTTGATTGGATTGAAGTGGACCCATCCGAGCCTTTCGCCGCAAATTGCCTTCCCATTGGTGGGGCGATCATTTTTCCCGCTGTATTTCCAAAGACCCAGAAAAGACTCGAGCAATTAGGCTTCAAGATCGTCACAGTTGACGTAGCTGAACTGGCCAAAGCCGAAGGGGCGGTCACTTGTTGCAGTCTGATCATTTCACAGTAAACAGGAACAGGCTTGGGTGAAGCACGAAGCGTTCATCCAGAAAACAAAAAATCCCCGAATGAACGGGGATTTTACTTCCAGTGCGCTGGAGAGGACTTGAACCTCCACGCCTTACGGCACACGCACCTCAAGCGTGCCTGTCTGCCAATTCCAGCACCAGCGCAAGAACAGGGCGTATTATAATCGGCTTGCTTTGCTTGTCAAGCACACCAGGAGAAATTATGGTCCGAATCGTTGTTGATGCGATGGGAAGTGATAATTTTCCCACGCCCGATGTGGAAGGCGCAGTCATGGCAGCGCGTGAATATGGGGTCGAAATTATATTGGTTGGTGATGAGGCGATCATCAAGCCAGTGCTGGATGGGCAAAATGCAGGGAGCCTGCCCATTCGAATTGTCAACGCGCCTGAGACGTTGGGCATGGAAGATAAAGGCGAGAACCTTGTCTTGAAAGCGCGCAGTAAAAGCGCGAAAAATTCGATGGCAGTCGGTATTGACCTCGTGAAAAGCGGCGAAGCGGATGCCTTCGTTAGCGCAGGCAACACCGGAGCAGGTATGGTGACCGCGTTGTTTAGATTGGGACGCATACGCGGCGTAGACCGCCCTGCGTTAGCGCCGATCTTTCCCACAGCCACAGGCACATGTGTTGTGCTTGATATTGGAGCAAACCCCGATTGCAAACCTGAAAACCTTTTGCAATTTGGAATTTTGGGAAGTATTTACGCCGAAAAAGTACGCGGTGTGAACAATCCAAAAGTGGGATTAATCTCCAATGGTGAAGAAGAAGGCAAAGGGAATGAACTGGTCAAGGCCGCAACGCCATTGTTCAAAGCCTCCACGTTAAATTATTACGGCAACGTGGAAGGCAAGGAGGTCATTGGCGGCAAAGTGGATGTGGCAGTCACGGACGGCTTTACGGGTAATGTCTTGCTGAAATCATCTGAAGCAGTTGCCAAATTGATCACAGACAAGCTGCGGGAAATTATCAAGAATGGCAGTATTCTTACCAAGATCGGCGGTCTGCTGGTCAAGCCTGCACTTGGCGAGATCAAAAAATTACTTAATCCAAGCGAGCAGGGCGCAGCGCCCATGCTTGGAATAAACGGACTAGTGTTTATCGGTCACGGCCGCTCGGACGCCTTTGCCATCAAAAACGCAGTCCGCGTGGCAAAACATGCAGTGGATGTAAACGTATTGGATGCAATGAAATCTGCAATAGAAGAGAGTTTAAAGGAATGATATGAAAACCATAAAAAACGAAAAACTTATCAGACGGAACAGCATCATCGGTCAATGGACAAGCCTGGGCGCGCTGGCCGTGCTGGGCACGGGCATGTATATCTCATTCACCAAGCCGGACCTTTTCACTTATTCCATCGTCTGCCTTTTGGTAGGTTTTATTATGACGCAGATTGGCATGTATATGGGCAACCGCTGGGGACGCTCCCCTCGCCCGGACGAGAAAATTGACAGTGGATTAAAAGGACTTCACAGTGAATTTACCCTCTACCATTATTCATCCCCCGTATCGCACCTGTTGGTAGGACCTTCGGGTATTTGGGTCCTGCTGCTCTACCATCAGCGCGGCAAAATCGCATTCGAAAAGAATCGCTGGAAAATGAGCGGCGGCGGATTTTTGCAGGGCTACATGCGTATCTTCGGTCAGGAAGGCATTGGACGCCCGGAAATTGAGGCTGAAAATGAAGTAAAAACGCTAAAGAGATTTTTTGCGAAAAATATGGAAGGTTCGAACATCCCGGAGATCAAACCCATTTTGGTTTTTACCAACGAAAGCATTGATTTGGATGCCGGCGATTCGCCCATCCCGGCCATGAAGCTTAAACAACTTAAGGAGTTTTTGCGTCAGGGTTCAAAGAACCGCTTGCTTTCAAGTGGAGAGATCGCAGAAATTACCGAGTTATTCCCCAAAGAATAGAACCAAGCTGTCATGTATTTTCAAAGGCAAAACTTGAATATTAGACTAATAAGAAATAATTTCATGAATTTTGTTATCTTGCTTATCCTTTCAGCCACTGCATTCCTGCGGGCAAATTGGTACGGAGATTTGCGACTCTCCATAGGGAACGCTGAAACAGGCAGTTATAGGGATTCATCAAGAGCGCCGCTTCTATCATGGAAAATATTTGCGGGTCAACGTCTCTTTACCACCAACATTATCTTCAAAATGGCAAACGACCCGCAAAACTGCCCAGTAACGGCGTACAGCGAACCAGCCCGTGGCTTGGAGGGTTTTCGCGCCAACCAACTTTGTTTTGAAAAAATCGCCTTGCTTCAAAATTTCCTTGCCATTTTTGGGTGGAGTTTTCTGGCTTGGACAACTGCGAAATGGGTGCAAAATCCATTTACAAAGATTATTGCCGCAACTGTCGTAGTGGTTTTTGGTTTTACGCCACAAATCGCCGAATGGGAAAGTATCCTCAGTCCTGAGTCACTTTCCCTCTCCATGTTTGCGATTACATTGGGACTGGCCCAAGAAACCGTGCTTCGTGTATCCGCATCGGCCAACCCCTTCCAGTCAAAGATCGAACGGTCACTGCTGGCGGGCTGGATCATTTTTTTTCTTTTATGGGTATTCGTTCGAGATGTGCATCTCTATGCCATTCCAATAACTCTCGTCCTGATTGCACTCTTGCTCATCGTGAAAAAATTCAGAAATACAAAATCTTTGGCAATCCCAATCACCCTGATCATTTTGTTCATTTTTTTTATTATTGGCTTCGTTTCTGCCAGAGACAGCCTGAGGGCGACACGCTATCCTGTAATCAATGCGCTGGACGAATTTATTTGGCCCCATCCACAGCGGATTGCATATTTTAAAGAATTTGGAATGCCGGAACGTATGTCGCCCTATTATCAGGAGTGGGCGGACGTCAACGCAACGAAGGCCTACGGTATCTTTCTTCTTTCCCATCCGGGCTTCATAGCCACAACACTTTGGGAATACACAGACCAACTAAAATCCGACTTTATTCAACCATATTTCTTCGCGCCAGAAGTAAAAAACAGAAGTACGCTTCTGATCATCGGGGAGATGTTCCACCCGCAAACTTCAGCGGTTTACTTGATCAGCCTGCTCTTATTACTCGCACTGGTGTTAAATGCCAGCCAGTTCCGCACACCATCTTTATTGGCATGGGGGTGGCTGGCAGTTTGGGTTTTTGCGATCGCCGCAGTGACCCTTCTGCTTAGCTTCTTTGGGGATACATGGGGGATACGCCGGCACATCATGCCATCCGTTGAAATGTTCCGTCTCTTCATCTGGGTTTTCATGATGCCGTTTCTTGATCTATCGCTGAAACAATTCAAATTTAATTAAACAATAAAATCAAACACTTCTACACATCTCTCATAGCGGTCACGGCATTTTCCATAGTGCGTTGCGTTGACAATTCAAGTCCCCTGGTAAAGAGTATCTATCTAATCAGCGTGGTGATCAGCCCAATAATGAATAAGCCAAGAGTAATGTAACCGGCGATCTGCTCAGCTGTATAGATGGAGAAGTGGGGCGCATCAAAATTTGTCCCGTCCAGCGCTGACGTGGTTGGCGTCTGAATTTTTCCCAGCAGGGCATCACGGAAATCAAATACGCTCTTGGGGCGGTTATCCGGATGCAGGGACATGGCCCACAAAATGGCTTTTTCCACCTGACTGCTGAGATGAGGATTAAGCTCCCGAGGCGGCACCAGGCTGCGGGTATCTAGGAAGCGTTTGCGCGCTTCAGCGGGTGGTTCATTCGTCAGCAGGTGATAGAGGGTTGCTCCGAATGAAAAAATGTCTGCGCGCGGATCAGTATGCGTATCGTCACCGCCGTATTGTTCCAAAGGCGTGTAGTGGGCTGTGCCTTGTCCATGAATGATGGTGATGGTCACTTCATCCGGCGCCATGATCTTTACCAGACCAAAATCCACAAGTTTTATTAATCCACTTGGCGTGATCTTAAGATTGCTTGGTTTGATATCACGGTGAATAATCGGCGGGTTTTGATGGTGAAGGTAACTTAAGGCGTCCGCAATTTGCACGGCCCAGCGCATTACTTCTTTTTCAGATAGGAAGTCTTTCCTGCGGCGCGCTTCCTGCATACGCTCGCGCAAGTCCTTGCCTGGCACGAAATCCATCACCAGATAATCACGCGGACCCTCGGAGAAGAAATCAGAAACTTTTGGCAGATTGGGGTGATCGAGGCGCGCAAGTACCGAGGCTTCGCGAAAGAATTGTTCGCGTGCCTGTTTAAAAATATCATCTGGGAGAGCCTGGTTGTGCTCCACTTCCTTAAGCGCACATAGACGACCTTGCAGGCGGGTATCGTCCGCAAGATAAATACTTCCCGTGCCGCCTTGTCCGATCTGCTCACGGATTTTGTAGCGGTCACGCAGGGTCTCCCCACTCCTTAACGATTGGGGCAAATCTTCTCCTCGTTGACATCGTACCCAAATGGGTAGTTCTGTGTTCCAGCGGCGTTTTCGGCGTGTGCCACTGTTCATTTTACGAAGTGCCGCATAAATCATTAAACCAGGAATATGGCATCTACTCGTGGTTTTATCAAAACCCTGGTAATTTGTGCGGCAAGCGGTAAGAATATGAAATCTACAATGTGATCATACACAAAATTCACTTTTCTGCTATATTATAAACGTCTTTGGTGGTATTGAGTGTTGCGCGGGTTCCGAGTTTCCTGATGTTTCAGACAAACACAAGATCGGGTTTTTGTCCCGGAAATATTTTTTTTAGTTTGCAGTTTAAGAAAAATTAGGTGGTGGCACAAAGTAAGTGACGATCCTCAACGCGAATTTCACGAATGAGCGAATGCCGTGAATTTCTTCTCTTTTCATTCGTAAAATTCGCCAATTCGCGCCATTCGTGTTCCAAGAACGAAGGCCGCGCATCGGCATCACTTACAAATAGACCACTACCAAAAATTAATCTCAAATTAATGAGCAAAATATGATTTGAGGAAACCATGGAAGAAAATGAAGAAGAATTCCCCCTTCTAATTGCCCAGGACGGACTACTGAAAGGTCAGCGCTGGGCTTTAAGCCATACTTTGATGATCGGGCGCGACCCAACCTGTGAAATCAACGTTCGAGACAGACGAGTCTCGCGTTTTCACGCACGTATCACACCCACTGTCGAAGGTGTCATTATTGAAGACCTTGGCAGTAAGAATGGCACAAACCATAATGGCGCTGAAATAACCGCGCCGGTTATGTTGCAGGATGGCGACCTGCTCAGCATCGCGCTGGCACAGCAGTTAATCTTCCTTATGTCCGATGCAACCATGCCGCTTGCAGAAGGCGCATTGCGCCCGGGGCGCCTGATGATGGATCAAAAATCCCGCCAGGTCTGGGTGAATCAACAGCAGGCAGTGCCGCCATTATCCGCACAGCAATTTAGACTATTATGGCTTCTATATGAAAAACAAGGACAGGTGATCAACCGCCCTGACCTGGTTTCTGTTGTTTGGGGAGAGGAGCAAATGGCGGGAGTGTCTGATCAGGCGCTGGATGCCCTGATCCGCCGCCTGCGAAATAGGCTTGCTATGATTGACCCAAACCATCAATATATCGACACTGTGCGCGGTCATGGGGTGCGGCTCGACAACCCTCCCGTGGGAGAATAGTGAACTCCCTTAAGCTCCTTGCTGTCTTCGCTCACCCTGATGACGAATCAATGGGGATGGGCGGCACGCTTGCAAAATATTCCACCGAAGGGGTGGATACTCACCTCGTCTGCGCTTCACGCGGGGAGAGAGGCTGGGCCGGTCCCGAGGGGCAGAATCCCGGTTTGGAGCGACTCGGCCAAATCCGCACAAAGGAATTACAGAATGCAACCGCTGTTCTCGGGATAAAGAGCCTGTCTTTTCTAGATTATATTGACGGCGACTTGGACCAGGCAGATCATACCGAAGCCATTGCCAGGATCGTCGCGCACATTCGCAGAATCCAACCGCAAGTGGTGGTGACCTTTCCTCCCGATGGAAATTACGGCCATCCCGATCACATTGCCATTGGGCAGTTCACCGCCGCCGCCATCGTTTGCGCCGCTGACTCGGCTTACAAAACCTCAAAAAATCTCCCCTCACACCGCGTTTCAAAACTATATTACATGGTGGATGGTGAAATCTTCGTGAATCTGATCTCCCCATTAATGGCCGATATGTCTTTCCCCGTGGATGACCAACTGCGCGGCGAAAACGCGTGGAAGGAATGGACAATCACCACGCGCATTGACACAACCGAGCATTGCCGCACAGCATGGCGGGCCATTCAATGCCATAAAAGCCAACTGGCTGCCTTAGGCGCACTGGCTGAAATACACGAAGATGCCGCAGTCGCAATCCTCGCGACGCAGGGGACTTTCTACCGCGTATTTAGTTTGGTCAATGGGGGTAGGAAAGTGGAGGCCGATTTGTTTGAGGGGTTGAGGTGAATTAAAGTGACAATCGCCTATAGGATGACTGCCACTTGGTTTCTTCTCTATCCCATGTTCTTCTTCATCGAATACTTCAGAGCAACTTTATATATTTCACTCAATTTCTCTGCCATGGCTTTGGCTTCTGGGTTGTCTCCTTGAGATTCCATTTGGGCGACCAGCCCACTTAGCGCATCCACAAATTGCTGGTTCACGATTGCGTCGTTTTCGGTGAGCATCTTTTCAATGGCTGCTTTATCTGGCGCCAGAAGCAGTTGCTCAATGAATGCCACTTCGGGAGGCGGCATGCTGGCAGCTTGCAGTACTTGTACAATCTTTTGCAGTTTGCCCATGCGGGTGTAATCATTCTTTTCGGAAGCCCGCCTCAGCAACTGATTGACTACTTCTACAGTATCCTGTGAAAAGCCTTCCAGATTTTCCTGCGTGGCTTTTTCAATATCTTCCTGTTCAAGTAAAGACTCAACAAATTTTTCTCCCTGTTTGAAACGAGCTTCGAGCTGTTTATCCGCTTCGCTGGTGAAGATCAGCAATTTTTCGCGGATGCCTTCCAGTCTGGTTTTTTCTTCAGCAGAAGTTTTCTCGATCTTCTCCGTCAAATTTTGGAAGAAGACATAATCCATGCCTGCGCGTGCCAGCGAGACATAAGCACGAATGCGCGCATCCGTCTTTGCATCGAGGACGAAATCCAATAATTTTTCGCGGGTTAGTCCCTTCCCCGCCTCTTGCAGGATCTTTTGGGCTGCTTCAAGTTCCCCGACAGATTCCTTCAATTGACGCCCGTATTCGGTCTCTTCCAACAACTGGGTTTGGATCTCAATCATGGCGCGGGCGATTGGTTCCTGTCTGCTTTGCATGGCGTTCTGTGCGATGCGGCTGAAGAGCGCAAAGAACTGTTCGTCAACGATCAATGTGTTTTGTTTGATCAATTCAGAACGCACATCCTTCGATGTGATCTGCATCAGCTTCTCCATCAACTGGACGCGTTCCTGCTGCCCCTTGAGCATTTCGGGCGTTATGCCATCCTTTCCCAAAATAGCCTCCATCATTGATTCGTAGGTCAGGTTGGCACGCGGGCTGAGCAAATAACCCTTGCGTTTTTCGGGAGGCAGTCTATCCATCACCTTCTTGATCAGCGGACCGATCATTTTTTCCTGCTCATTTAATGGCATGGCTAATTCTGGCGGGAAGAAGGTCAGCAGTAATTCCTTGTCGTTATCGTGATAGATAATAGGCGTGGCCAGGCGGCCTTCATATCCGCAAAATTGACAACGGGCAAAGTTGGATTGTCCGCTCAACAGGCGTTGTTTGGATGCGGGTTCATGCGTTACGTCGAATAGTTGTTCGACGTTGGCAGGGATCATTTGTCTACAGCGGGGACATGCGATTGTGGTTTGAGGCATTTATAATTTCCGTATGATGCTTCGACTATCTCAGCACAAGTTTTGGATTTACGATTTTAGATTTACGATTGGCGGTTTTTACGGATTACGAATCACGGAATACGTAATTCGTAACCAACTACCTAACTATCAAACTACCCAACTACCCAACTACTCAACCAACTCTTCCAGCCGATCAATATAACTTTTCATCACAGCGAAGGTTTCTTCAACAGGTTTGGGTGTGGTTAAATCTACGCCTGCTTTCTTTAGCGCGTCCAGCGGATATGCGGACGAACCCGATTTAAGGAAGCCTAGATAATTTTCAACCGCGTTCGGTTCGCCGCGCAGGATCTTGCCTGAAAGAGCATGTGCGCCTGAAATACCAGTGGCGTATTGATAGACATAATAGTCCGAAAAGAGATGGCCGAAGGTAGACCAGACCATACCAACACGGGGACGATCCACTTTCACCTTGGGACCAAATCCCTCGGTGAAGAGATCAGCCATCAGGTTCTGCATTGAATCGGCGGTCAGCGGTTCGCCGCTTTCCACGCGCTGGTGAGTCTCCAATTCAAAGCGTGCCAGGATTGGCATTTGGAAAAAATATCTAAAGAAGTTTCCGCCCACGGCTTCTTCGATCAAGGCAATCAGGAAGTTCTTGTCGGTGATGGTCTTGAGCAAATGACCGCGCATCATAACTTGATTGAAATTCGATGCCACCTCGGCCACAAAGAGCGAATAACTCGAATATGCCAGCGGTTGGTTTTTCCAAGTGAGATGCGAGTGCATGGAATGACCCAGTTCATGGGCCAGCGTACTCATGCTTCCGACTTCGTCGGTATACGACATCATGATGAATGGATGTGTGCCCGGGGCGCCGTATGAAAATGCTCCATTGGATTTTCCCTGGTTGGGATAGATATCCACCCAGCGTTCCTGAAGACAACCCTTGCGAAGCGTATCCACATATTCCCTGCCAAGCGGTGCAAGGCTTTCGGAGATCAGATCAACCGCTTTTTCAAAAGAGATCTTCGGTTTTTTCTTCGTGATGGGTGCCCACATATCATAATAGGTGATTTCTTTTAATTTTAAAGCTTTACGCCGTATCTCGAAATACCTGTGCCAGACGGGAAGATTCTTTTTGAAAGTGTTAATCAGGTTGTGGAACACATCTACGGGGATATTGTTGTTGAATAGAGAGGCTTCCAGCGTGGAATTGTGTTCCCTTGCGCGCATAAAAAAGACATTATTCTTGATGGAGGTCGAAAGGTTTGTGGCCAACGTATTCTTAAACTCGATGTGCTTGTCCATATAGCTTTCAAATGCGCTTTGCCTTACTTTGCGGTCGCTATCTTCCATCAGGGAGTTGTGGAAATTCCCCTGCGTCACTTCAACCTTTTTTCCTTTGCTATCTTTTGCGGGTGCAAACTTGAAATCCGCATTGACCAGCATACTGGTGCTGTTATCCGCGCCGCCCATTGGGTCTGCCAGCGTGCCGAGCAATTCCTCCACTTCGCTGGAACGGACATGTTCCTGCTGGCGGAAGAGGTCTCGCATACTTTGACGGTAGATACTCAAATTCTCGTTTTTGATCATCCAGTCATCCAGCGTGGCTTTGCCAATTTGAAGCAGTTCAGGATTGAGGTATGAAACCGCCCCCGCCACCTGACCATGCATGCCCTGTGCTTTTCCGAGCATGGCAGTCGCTTTTTGGTCGGTGGTGTCCACGTTATATGAAAACGCTGCATACATATAAACGTGCATCACGCGTTTCATCAGCGCTTCGATGCTTTGCATCGCTTGGAGTAAAGTCTCCGGGGAAGTTCCCAGATTTCCCTGATATTTTTTTACATTGGGGATGTCTTTCAAAATGCTTTGTAATTCGGCTTCCCATTCCTTGGAGGATTTAAAAACACTTTCAGCATTCCACGTGTATTTCTTTTCTATCTTATTGCGGGGGAGGATCGTTATAGCCATGAGATAATCCTTATGTTGGTTTTTAGATTTATTTTACCATTTGGTTATCGTAGGGAAACAGCGTCGCTGTTTCCCTAATTTTCTGTGTGTTAAATTTGCCGTATTTTAAAAACGCTGAGCAGAGCTCCGCCTCTACGAGTTACCTCGGAAGGGAGAAACAGATCCTCGCGCCACGACCAGGTTCGCCTTCAGGTTTCGGGTCGGTCCAGATACGCCCGCCGTGGGCTTCCACAATCGCGCGCGCAAGGTACAGTCCAAGTCCCGCACCTTTTGTCTGCTTCACGGCATTCGTCGAACGGTAGAAACGATCAAATATATGCGGGATATCTTTGGCTTCAATCCCAGGTCCCTGATCGCTTACGCAAATAACCACCTGTTCAGTGTGCACCATACCGCTGATTTTTATCTCGCCTTCCGATGCATACTTCAACGCATTTGATACCAGATTTGAAATGACCTGCTCCAAACGATTTTCGTCGCCGAGGATGACCGGGAAGTTTGATGGGAAATCAGTGACGAGGCGATGCTTTGGGGATTGAGGCGCAAAACGCTCGGTCACTCTTAACGCCAGGCTGGGGATGGCGACATCGGCCTGGTTCAAGCTGAGACCTCCTGCCTGCAACCGCGAGGCATCCAGCAGATCATCGATCATTTTGGATAAACGATCTGCTTCCTCTTCGATCACAGCGAGGGAATCGCTGATGGTGAGCTTATCCCACTTTGCATCGTCGCGCCGAAGTGTGGAGGCGTAGCCTTTGATCAGGGCCACCGGCGTCCGCAGTTCATGGCTGACAATCGAAATGAAGGTTGCCTTGAGTTCATCTGCCGTCCTAAAGCGTGTAATATCACGCACGCTGACTATGACATTGCGAAGTTTGCCTTCCTCGGAAAGCAATGGTGCGTAGGTGATGCCAACTGGCAGCGGCGGCGGCAGTGGGCGTTCAAGATCCCCTTCCACATACAGGGTTGCATTGGGCGTCAGCGGCCAGCCCTCTGCAACGGATTCCTCCAGCGTTCTGCCTTGCGGCTCCTTCTTCCATTGAACGATCTCGTTATGCAATTTGTCTGTGATCTGATGTCGTGTTTGACCGAAGAGAGTCTCAAAGGCTTCATTGCATCGTTCAATATGGAAGGCTGAGTCGAGAATCAAAATGCCGTCAGCGGCAGAATCGAGCAATGCATCCAGACGTTTCTTTTCGTAGGATACCTGCCCATAAAGCTGGGCGTTGAAGACTGCAATGGCGGCTTGATCCGCAAAGGATTGCAGGAGCACACGATCGTTGGGAGTGAACAGGTCAGCATAATTGCGGAAAATGAATATCACGCCGATGACCTGCCCATGTGCGGCAAGCGGCAGACCCGTCCCGTTGAGCAGGCCTGTGCTGGCTGTGTAGGTCAATTCCTTTAGCATCCGGTTAAGTTCACGCACATCCAGTTCGCGCACAACTTCTTCCGCCAGCAAAGGAGAGAGATAACTCAGGAAAGCAGGTGCAATATTATGCGCGGCAGAAACGCGCCAGCCGTCGGGTCGTTTGAGCGCGATCAAGCCTGCCTGCCCTGCCAGCATCTCAATCGAGACGAGTAAAATGCGCGCCAGCAATTTCTCAAGGTCCAATTCCTGAGTGAGCATGCGCGAAATTTCGAGTAAATAATCTCGTTGGCGAACGCGGAAATCGGGGAGTATGTTGGAGGGGAGCATAAATTGAACGATGAAGGCGTAAAGCTAGGGGGTTATTTTATCACTTGGGTGAGTGGGTGGGTGAACAATGGTCGTTTTAGGAGGACCTTCGAGATTTTGCGCGAAGCGTCTAGAAGGTCTTCTCTTTCTTCTTTTCACTTGTCTGTGTTGGAACCGAATTGGAAAAGCGCCCTATTCTGCTCGACCAATGGATTTCATTTTCTACTAATCACTGCCCACTGATTACCGATCACTAATCACTGTTTACTGATCACTCCCTTCCTTCTCTGCCGCTGTCAACGCATCCTCAAACAACCTCAAACCCTCATCCATCTCACTCGTGCTCATCGAGAGCGGAGGCGCGATGCGGATCACGCTCTTGCCGCAGGAAAGCATCAGCAAACCGCGCTCATATCCGAGGGCCACCACGCGATCTGTTAGATCCTTTGCGGGTGCTTTTCTTTCGCGGTCTTTCACGAATTCCACACCGATCATTAATCCCTTGCCGCGGACTTCTCCAATGCTGGGGTGGCGTGACTTGATTTCTTCAAGCGCATCCATCGCATACTCACCGACTTCTTTCGCGTTTTGCATGAACCCGTTTTCAATTAAGTCTATCGTTGCCAGCGAAGCCGCACATGAGATGGGATTTCCGCCGTAGGTATTGCCGTGTGTGCCGATCTCCCAATCCATCACGGATTTACGAGCAATGCACGCGCCGAGAGGCATACCTGAAGCAATGCCTTTAGCCGCAGTGACCATGTCAGGCTCCACCCCGAAATGCTCAATCGCCCACCACTTGCCTGTGCGTCCCATGCCGCATTGCACTTCATCAAGGATCATTAAGATGCCGTTTTTGTTGCATAATTTTCGCAAGGCCGGGAAAAAACCATCAGGCGGGACAATATATCCGCCTTCGCCTTGAATGGTCTCGACCAAAATACCCGCCACATCTTTTGGAGGCAGGATCTGGGTGAGTATCTCATCTTCAATATAACGAACAGTTGCTTCGCCGTAATCCTCGCCTTTGCGTCGTTCCAGCACCGGACGATATGGATTCGGAAATGGCGCGTGAGTGACACCGTTCATCAGCGGATAAAAACCGCCGTGATACTTTGCCTTGCTCGCTGTAAATGTCACTGCACCCATCGTGCGTCCGTGGAACGCACCCGTGAAGCCGATGAAATTCGTGCGTTTGGTATGATAACGTGCAAGTTTGATCGCGGTCTCAACAGCCTCAGTCCCTGAATTGGTCATGAACGAAAGCGCATCCTCTTTGAACGGTGCGATCTCATCCAATTTTTCAGCAAGTTTGATCCAGTTCTCGTGGTAGAAGTCCGATGAAATGTGGATAAACTTTTCAGCCTGTTCCTGAATCGTCTTCACCACTTTCGGATGCGAATATCCCGTTGAGACCACCGCAATCCCGCCCATGAAATCTAAAAAGCGATTGCCGTCTACATCCCACACCTCGCTACCTTTTCCGTGATCCATCACAAATGGATAACCTCTCTGGTAGGAAGGCGAGATCACTTTTCTATCTCTCTTGATCATTGCCTTGGCTTTTGGCCCGGGTAAATTAGATTTTGCCATATCTGCTCCTTGTGTATTATGTCATTGCGAGGGCGCTCTTGCTCTTTGCCCGAAGCAATCTCCGGCACAATGTAGGAGATTGCTTCCTTCGGCACGGTGAGCGAAAGTCGAACCGTCAGGACAGGCGTAGGGAAGAACACCCTCCTCGCAATGATGTTAAACTTTTAACTTCAACTCAGCCAATGCTCGCGCGCCGAGCAAACCCGCGTCGTCACCCAACTGTGCCTTTGTGATCACCAACCCTTCCAGATAACGCGGATGAAATACATGCTTTTTCAAGCTTATGTGAAAAGAATCAAATAATAGATTGCCAACCTGCGAAACGCCTCCGCCGAAGATGACGATGGACGGGTCAAATACGTGCAGAAAAGATGCGACACCAATTCCAAGATACTCTCCCGCTCGTGAATATGCTTTGATCGCCAATGCATCTCCTTTTTTAGCGGCTTCCGCCACGTCTCGAGCTGTTAGATTTATATCTTGCTTCAAACTGGACTTTGAACCTGCTTCCAATTCCCCGAGAAAATACTTCACAATGGCAGGACCCGATGAAAAAGATTCAAGGTGACCCTTATATCCACAAGCGCAAAGAGGTCCATTTGGATCGAGGATGACATGACCCAACTCTGCCGCAAGGCCATGATTTCCTAGTAATAATCTATCCTCAATAATGACACCAGCCCCAATCCCGGTGCTGACTGTGATGTACAACACATTATGGTGTCCCTTGCCGGCTCCGAAACGATACTCTGCCAATCCCGCAAGGTTGGCATCATTATTTAGGTATGTTTTCACACCAAAATGCTCGGCAACCTTCGGTGCAAGCGGAAAATTATGCCATTCAGGGTTATTTGGCGGGGATAGTAAATACCCGGTATGCGGGTCGAGTGGGCCCGGCGATCCCAGTCCAATTGCATCAACGCAGCCATCTTTAGGCCAAATCTCTTCAATGATATTTACAAGACGTTCAAACCCCCCTGGCTCTGAGGCATGGGTGGGAATTTTTTTCTGTTTGATGGGTTTGAGTTTGTCTGGCGCATAAGAAGCGGCACGCATATGAGTGCCGCCAATGTCAACTGCAATAATTGTTCGCATAATTATTATTATAACCGTAAGGTCATTTTTCCGAGTATCTGCGATTTGACTCCACCTCTCAATCCTGCTATCATCTTTTTTATGCAAAAAAATATCCCTTCGCAGATATGGTTATTTTTACGTAACCTCCCGCGTTGGTTTCGTCCCGGATTGGGCATCAAACGCTGGTTTGTTTATGTCATGATTGGGATCACTTTGCTCGGGCTGGGATTTGCGGTCATCCTGATTGACTTATATCGTACCGAGTCAACCAACCCGACCTTGCTCACATTTCTTTCCTATGCATCCTTACGTTTCATCCCGCGTCTTTGGCGCGCCATCATCTTTGGTGGTTTAGGGATCGGACTCGTCGCCTACGGAATTTTGCAACTCAACCGCTCCCTGCTTAGACCGTTCATCCGGCCGGGTTTCGATTTATTCGACCAGTTGACAGGCTTTCACCGCCGCGAACGCGGACCTCGCATTGTCACCATCGGCGGCGGTCATGGACTTTCGACTCTCCTGCGCGGGTTGAAAGCCCACACAGGCAACCTTACAGCTGTGGTAACCGTCGCGGATGATGGCGGCTCATCAGGCCGATTGCGTGAAAGTCACGGCATCCTTCCTCCAGGCGATATTCGCAATTGCCTCGCTGCGCTTTCCAATGATGAGGCCATGCTGACGCAGCTATTCCAGTATCGTTTCAGCGGTTCGCCAGACCTTGAAGGACACTCGTTTGGTAATCTTTTCATTACTGCCCTGGCTGATATTACTGGTAGTTTTGAAAATGCCATAGTTGAATCTGGGCGTGTGCTTTCGGTAAATGGACGTGTGCTTCCCTCCACTTTGCACAACGTGAAGTTGGTCGCCAGCATGGAATTGCCGCACACCCGCAATGAAGTACTCGTAGTGGGGGAGAGCAAGATCCCGAATATGGCGGGACGCGTGCGGCGCGTATGGCTGGAACCGGATGATGCCCCTGCTTTCCCTCCTGTTATAAAAGAACTTTTGAACGCCGATGTCATCGTGGTTGGACCTGGCAGTCTTTATACAAGTATCCTGCCGAACCTGCTGGTGCATGATCTGCTCGCCGGTATTCATTCCAGCCGAGCCATTAAAATCTATGTTTGCAATATTGCCACGCAAGCAGGTGAAACCGACGCTTTTACCTGTTATGACCACGTCCGCGCATTGGAAGGGCATGTGGGCCATGATCTGTTCGATATTATTCTGTGTAATGATAATTATGAAGGGGATGCGGGCACCGCCTCGCGTTGGGTGGTTGCAGATGAAAAGACCTTGTCTGATTCACGCACTCATTGTGCCGACTTGAAAGACAATGACCATCCCTGGCGGCATGATGCTGTCAAACTTGCGCGGGTAATTGCGGATATTTTCTACGAACGAACTGGCCCGCTCGCATAGTCAAACCCAAAGCAAAAAAATGCCCAATCATCAGAATCAAGCTTACGTTGAGTCTGAAGCGGGCTGTTTATCCTGACATTTATCATGTAAAAATCAGTCAGTAATAAAATTCACAAATCTCCATTATCGAAGTAAAATCAAATCATGAATAAACCGTAAAGTTCTATAAGACCTTTCGGGTTTCTATGTAAAAATAATCGGAGGATTTTCCCATGGCAATAAAAATTGGTATTAATGGATTTGGCCGCATCGGCCGTTTGGTGTTTCGGACGATCAAACAGCGTTACCCGAATGACCTTGAGGCGGTGGCTGTGAATGACTTGTTCGACCCAGCGACTAATGCTCATCTGTTGAAATATGATTCGATCTATGGTCCATTCGACAGCAAAGTTGAAGTGAAAGACGGCAACATTTTGGTGGACGGGAAGACGGTGACGGTCAGCGCTGAAAAAGACCCAGGCGCGATCAAGTGGAAGGAAATGGGTGTGGACATTGTGATTGAGGCCACCGGCTTCTTTTCTGATGCCACCAAGTCGAAGGCGCACATTGAATCGGGCGGCGCGAAGAAGGTGATTATTTCTGCGCCTGGCAAGAATGAAGATATCACCATTGTGCTTGGTGTGAATGACGAAAAGTATGACCCGAAAAAACATCATATCGTTTCAAATGCATCCTGCACAACCAATGGCCTTGCCCCGGTTGCTAAAGTTCTAAATGATAAATTTGGAATTGAAAAAGGGATGTTGACCACTGTCCATGCGTATACCAATTCGCAGAAATTGCAGGATGTCGGCGCGAAGGATTTGCGCGATGCCCGCGCTGCTGCGCAAAACATTGTTCCTTCTGAAACCGGCGCCGCCAAAGCAGTTGGGTTGGTGATCCCCGAACTCAAAGGAAAATTTGGCGGCATGGCATTCCGCGTTCCCACGCCCACCGTTTCGGTTGTGGATTTCACCGCCATTCTCAACAAGGAGGCTGCAAAGGAAGATGTCCGCGCCGCGATGCTTGAATATGCAAACGGTCCTATGAAGGGCATCCTCGATGTGACGGATGAACCGCTGGTCTCCACCGATCTGCGCGGCACAACTTTCTCATCCGTGTTTAGTTCGATGGATACGCTCGTGATCGGCAACATGGTAAAAGTGGTGGCATGGTACGACAATGAATGGGGTTACGCCTGCCGCACCGCTGACCTCACGGCGTTGATGGCGAAGAGCCTCTAGTGTAATGTAAACAGGTACACAGGTAGACACGTAAACACGTAAACACGTAAACACGTGCATGCTTGTGTACCTGTTTACCTGTATACTTGTGTACATATCGCCCATGAATAAAAAAACCGTAAAAGACATTGACCTCAAAAACAAACACGTCCTCATGCGTGTGGACTTTAACGTGCCGATGGCGGATGGCAAAGTCACCGACGACAAACGCATCAAAGCCGCACTTCCGACTATTCAATATGTGTTGGATCAGAGCGCATCGTTAATTTTGATGAGTCACCTTGGAAGACCAAAATCCGCCCTTCGACAAGCTCAGGACACCGCCTCAGACTCAGCCTTCAGCCTGCGTGCCGCTTCGGAAGTTTTATCCACGCTGTTGAATCGACCCGTGCAAATGGCGCCCGATTGCATCGGCGCGGAAGTGGAGAAGATGGCAAAGGCGTTGAAGCCCGGCGAAGTATTGATGCTCGAGAACACACGTTTCCATGCTGGCGAAGAAAAGAATGATCTTGAATTTGCCAGGCAATTGGCATCGCTTGGCGATGTATACGTCAATGATGCCTTTGGTTCTGCTCACCGCGCGCATGCCTCCACCGAAGGCGTGGCGCGATTCCTGCCTGCTGTCTCCGGCTTTTTGATGGAACAGGAACTCGAATATCTCGGAAGGGCCGTGGCCAATCCCGTACATCCATACATTGCGATTCTCGGAGGCGCAAAGGTCAGTGATAAGATTCTGGTGGTTGAATCTTTGCTTTCCAAGTGCGATAAAATGATCATCGGTGGGGGGATGGCAAATACCTTCCTCGCCGCGCAGGGGCTCAATATGCAGGATAGCCTTGTTGAAGCTGAGTCAATGGAATTGGCTAAATCCATTATGGCGAAGTCGAGTGACAAATTAATTCTTCCCATAGATGCGGTCATCGCTGATAAGTTCGACGCTGAAGCCAACACGAAGACTGTGCCCATTGACAAAATCCCCACTGGCTGGCGCATGTTGGATGTAGGACCGAAAACCCTGGAGCTATATCAAATCACGTTGAAGGGAGTCAAGCTTGTCGTTTGGAACGGACCCGTGGGCGTCTTCGAAATGCCGAAATTTGCCGAAGGGACATTCGCACTGGCGCGCATGTTAGCCGAATCCGGCGCGATCACTGTCATCGGCGGCGGTGATTCGGCGAGTGCCGTCAAAAAAGCGGGTGTTGCCCAAAAAATGACTCACGTTTCCACAGGCGGTGGAGCATCGCTTGAATTCCTTGAAGGAAAAATATTACCCGGCGTGGCAGCGTTGCTGGATGGATAAAACCGCTTATTAATTTATATTCATTTGACTTTACTGCAAAAACATAAAACCTTAATGCAAAGACGCCAGGACGCAAAGTAAAGTAATTTTTTAAAAATCTTGGCGACTTTGCGCCTTCGCCTGTCTGCGTGCATCTGTCTGCGTGTGTACCCGCACAGGCAGGCACTCGCACAAGCAGGCCTTGAAAATTTGACTTTTTGCAGTGGACTCACATTTGCACAGCCAATATTAACAACACTCAGCTATAATCGGGAAAATTACGAACGAAAACAGGCAAAGGATCCTTCATGCGTAAACCATTTATTGCCGGTAATTGGAAGATGAATAAAACCATCGCGGAAACCCGCGATTTGATATTAAAGATGAGCGCAACATTGCGCGAAATTAAAACAGTTGAGAAGGTCTTATGCCCGCCGTTCATGTCCTTGATGTCCGCCTCCGCACTGCTCGAAGATTCAGGCATTGGGCTCGGTGCTCAAAACATGCACTGGGAGGAGAAGGGCGCGTTTACGGGTGAAATTTCGCCGGTAATGGTGAAGGAATTATGCGACTATGTGATTCTGGGTCATTCGGAGCGCCGCGCTTTTTTCGGTGAAACCGATGAAATTGTGAATCGGAAGTTGATCGCTGCCCAAACTTTTGACTTGACCCCCATTGTCTGTGTCGGTGAAACCTTGGAACAATACGAATCAAAACAGACCCGTGAAGTTGTTTCGCGCCAAACCAGCAACGGGTTGAGGAATATCTCACCCGAATTCGCAGCGCACATCGTCGTCGCCTATGAACCGGTTTGGGCAATTGGAACTGGCAAGGCTTCCACAGGTGAAGCGGCCAATGTTGTCATCAAGGATTTTATCCGCCCGGCAATCGCGGGGTCGTATGGCGAACAGACCGCACAGGCCATCCGTGTACTGTACGGCGGTTCAGTGACCGGCTCCAACGCGGCGGAGTTCTTTGCCCAGCCAGATATTGATGGCGCCCTGGTGGGTGGCGCTAGTTTGAAAGTGGACGATTTCGTTGCCATAATACGGTCTGCGGTGAAATAAACCGTGCAGTTCGCTGGATTTCTCTGGTTTATCTTTATGCTCCTGCCGTTGGTATTTCTCCAGCGGCTTTTGCATCGTGAGATTCAAGCCGTGTTTATGATCATCACACGTAATTCGCAGTTGACGACCGGCCTCTTCTCTGTATTATTTTTCCCCGGTGTTTTCCTGCATGAACTCAGTCATTTTTTGATGGCTAAAATTTTACGAGTCCACACGCGTGGATTTTCATTGTTTCCCCATTCATTATCCGATGGACGTTTGCAAATGGGATATGTGGAAACAGAACATACAGATGTTTTCCGCGATTCGTTAATCGGCTTGTCTCCATTAATTGCAGGCACATTGTTTGTGTCCTACGCGGGAATTGAACACATGCAAGTGCACACCTTGTGGGATGTTCTGCGGAATGGACAAATGGAACTATTTTGGATGGGTCTTGGTCTGCTGCCTTTTGTGCAAGATTTTTATTTGTGGTTTTATCTCACATTTGTAATATCCAGCGCAATGATGCCTTCTGAATCTGACCGACACGCCTGGTTTCCGCTTGGTTTGTGGACGGCTATTCTGCTCGCCCTGGCGCTCCTTGCGGGGACAGGCTCCTGGATGCTTGAAAATCTTGCGCCGCTTTTGAATGATTTCTTTAATTCGGTGGCCTTGCTTTTGGGGTTAAGTAATGCTTTGCATGTCGTGCTGTTAATTCCGTTTTTTTTCCTCCACCGCGCGCTTGTCTATATGATGAAAGTGGATGTGGAATGATCCTTCGATTCAAGAATTCATTAATCAAGCTCGCCTTCAATTGGATTGGGCATGAGTCATAATTATTTTTTTCGTCCGACAGCCAGCATTTTGTTCCTGATTGGAAACAAGGTTAATATGACATGCACTACAGGTAAGATTAGTTTTACGATTAAATCCGACTTGAACATTTTTTTCAGGTAAAAATTGTATGGGAAGGATAGCTCATGAAATTTTCGCAATTCCATGAGTTCCAATCCGACTGCTTCAAGCATTTCTCTCATCTCGGAAAGGGATAAGATTTGTTTATGCCCGAACATGTGTGAAGAATACATGGTATTTAAGAAAGTGGGATACCGCCCTCGTGAAAGCCAGTATGTGAATTCACCCATGCGATGATAGAACCCATCCCTGCAAGGCGTGTCAATCAGCAAAATACCGCCGCTTTTGAGCATATTTGCCGCAGACTGCAAAGTGGAAAACGGAAAATTGACATGCTCGATCACATCCCACAAGGTGACAATATCAAAACTTCCATGATATTCTTGCCAATAATCAGCTTCAATGGGCCGTTTGACGATATCCAGTCCGTGTTTGGTTTTGGCGTAGTGCGCTCTGGTGTCGCTAAGTTCAATACCGGTGGTAACTGCGCCGTCTTGATTCAATTTCGACAGGAACAGACCTCCTCCGCAGCCAATATCCAAAACCTTTTTATTTTTTACCAAAGTGTGTTTTTTTACCGTATTGACTTGGTTTTCAAGTCGCTCAGGGTTGGATTGCAGGGATTTCTCAATGTATACAATTTCTTCGTTAGTCAATCGGCTGCCGTCTATTTGCGGCGAAATTGCCTGCTGGGGGTCAAGATGATCTATAAAATGATACCCGCCCGGGGAAACAAAAACATTTGCATTCGATAATCTGTATTTTGGTAAGCCGCTCGTGGAGCGCTTTAACTCGTCAATATTTTCCATCTATTTAACCTCTTCGATTGCTCCTTACGCCGTCCCCGGCGCAAGATTTGCGCTGAAAACGCCGCCGAGGACGGCGGCTTGAGCCTGCATTAACCTGCTAACCAATTCGTTTGATCTTATCAAGAATGATAGGGAGGCTGTCGGTGAATTCAATATCATCCCGCGAGACGTTTAACTTAATGATTCTTGTATCAGGGATGGTTTCGAGCCACTCATTGACATATCCTTCCAGCAATTCCGCATCTTCACTGGAAGCAATGTTGATCCTGTTTCGGGAAGCCAATCTGCGGCTGACGGTTTGCGCATCCGCCCTCAGGGCGATGATCAAATCTGGAGACGGGAGCAGGCTGCGGGTCAGGGTATAGAAGCGGCTGCACAGCTCAAATTCCGGGTCGTTAAGGAATCTTTTTTTATGAAACAGGCGTGTGAATCCATGAAAGTCCAAATCCAAGCCGCCATCCATTAATGCGGGCAGGTCACTTTTGCGGAGTTCGCGTTCCTGCTCGGCGCGGTAGAGCAGGTAATCCATTTGATTTGCAAACGCATATTTTGCATCCTGTTTGAAGAGCGCCTGAAATGGTCTTTCGTTATGCTGTTCGTACGCAATGGAGAATTTTCCCTTTTTAGATAATACGCGCGCCAGCGTGGTTTTGCCAACCCCACTCGCACCGACAATGATGATTAATTTATTCACCGTCACCTTTATTATTATTGATACTGCTTGAGCCACCAGGCTTTGCCCGGTAAATTGCTTTCCTTAACGATCTTCAGCAGCGCATCTGTATCAAAATGAATTAAGATTCCCTTTTTCGGCATCACTGTACACAAGACGGAAGAATAATTATGTGATCACTTTAATCACTGACAGATCCTGGAATTGCATTTTCTGGGTCTCGAAGTGGATGCGGGCTGTCAGGGGGCAGACAGGGGCCTTGCTAATCTTGGAGGAATCCTTCACGCACACGCCTATACGTATCCTCCAAGGCCTCTGGCAGGACGCGCGTCGCGCCCAGCGTGGACATAAAATTCGTATCCCCAGCCCAGCGTGGCACGATATGTATGTGGACATGACCCAGGATGCCTGCCCCCGCGGCTTCGCCGATATTCGCGCCCATGTTGAACGCCTGCGGATTGTATATCTTTCGCAAGACTGTCATACATTGAGATGTGAGTTCCATCATCTCAGCGCGTGTGGACGAGTCCAACTCCTCAAGGTTGGGCTTATGCTCTATTGACACGACCATCAGATGTCCGCTTGTGTAGGGGTAGAGATTGAGGATGACGTAGGCGCGCTCCCCGCGAAAGGCGATCAGGTTTGCCACACTGTCCTCTTGGGCTTGTGCCATACAAAACACACAGCCTTCTTCTTTTTCATGTTTCTCGATATATTTCATACGCCAGGGTGACCAGATGTGTTTCATAGGATGGTATGATTTTAGCAGAAAATCAATCCTTTCCTCTTTTGAGATTTATTCCCATGCGTACCGGTCCCTATTCACTATTCACTATTCGCCGCTTTTCGATTATCCTCGCCTTTAATGCAGCCCACTTTATTCTCTTCCATTCACCTCACTGTTTCCCAACTGACTCTTCACATCCGCAAGCAATTGGAGAACGACCCAACCTTGCAGGATGTCTGGGTGGAGGGGGAGATTTCCAATCTTTCGCGGCCTGCTTCAGGGCATGTCTATTTCACGCTCAAAGATAAGAACGCCTCCCTGCGCTGTATGATGTGGAAGCCCGACGCGGCGCGTTTGCGTGTCAACTTGCAGGACGGCATGGCAATCGAGGCGCATGGCAGGATCACCGTCTATGAGCCGCAGGGAACTTATCAACTCGCGGTCAACCTTATTCAGCCCAAAGGCGAAGGCGCGTTGTACCAGGAGTTCCTGCGCCTGAAAGCCATGCTTGAATCCGAAGGTCTTTTTGCGCCAGAACGCAAACGTCCCATTCATCAACTCCCAAACAAAATCGGAATTGTCACTTCGCAAACTGGCGCGGCTTTGCGTGACATGCTCAACACACTTCGCCGTCGCCTGCCTCTCGCGCAAGTCATCCTCGCGCCTTCACCCGTCCAGGGAGTGGAAGCGCCTCCCGCGCTTGTCAAGGGAATCCAATTGCTCAATTACCAATTACCCGATGTCATTATCATCGCTCGCGGCGGCGGTTCGATTGAAGACTTGTGGGCTTTCAACGACGAACGGGTCGTGCGGGCCGTTGCTGAATCAAAGGCGCCTGTCATTTGCGGTGTTGGTCATGAAACCGATTTCACCCTCTGCGATTTTGCGGCCGATTTGCGCGCCCCGACTCCCACCGCCGCTGCGGAACTCGCCACTCCGATCACGATCCTCGACCTGAGCAGTGACCTGCTAAGTGCGCGCACCCGCCTCACTTCTTTGACTTTGAACCTGCTCGCTGAACAAAAAGCAGTGATATCATCTTTTATATCCCGCTTGAAATATATCTCACCCGAACGGCGCATCCAGTCTGCATATCAACATCTCGACGAACTCTCCCGCCGCGCATTTTCCGCGCTGACCCATGGGATCCAAATACAGATTTCAAACGTTAATGGAATCTCAAAACGCTTGTTGTCGTTAAACCCCGAAGGCATATTGTCCCGCGGATATGCTATCATCACCCGAAAAGATGACCACATGGTCGTCTCAAAAGTTTCCCAAGCCTTCGGAAAGATGAAAGTCCGCGTGAGTGATGGTGAGTTTGAAGTGAATCGTGGTCTCGATACGGCGGCGGTGATTGAGTAGGCCGATAAGCCGTATTGAAATCCGCCGCCTACTCGACCACCAAAATCGTAAATCGTAAATCGTATGGAGTTATTATGCCAAAAGCATCTGCAAAAAAATCAGCGAAACCTGTTGAAGAATTATCATACGAGGAAGCTCTCACCGAACTCGAAGGTCTTGTCGCATCTTTGGAAGACGAGCAAAATCCTCTCGAAGATTCGATGAGGCTTTTTGAAAGGGGACAAGCCTTGGTGGCGCATTGCAGCGCTCTGCTTGAGTCTGCCCAACTCAAGGTCCAAAAACTCTCGGGCGAGTCGCTGATCCCCTTTGAAGAAGAGTCCGAATGATCATTGAACAATTGATCCAAAATAAAGTTTTATTCGCAGTGCTGTCCGGCTGGCTGATCGCACAGGCGTTGAAAATCCCTTTCGAGTATTTTCGCTCGCGTCGTTGGATGTGGGCGATGTTGTTTGCCCCAGGCGGCATGCCCTCTTCACATTCTGCCTTGATGGTTGCAGGGACTCTGGCTGTGGGTTTATATCATGGTTTTAACAACCCGATCTTTGCGATCGCTGTTGGCATTACCATGATCGTCGTCCATGATGCCTCCGGCGTGCGCAGGCAGGCAGGTATGCATGCAGAGCGCATCAACCTGCTTTTTGAAGAATTATTAAAAGGCCACCTGTGGGATGAAAACGAACTAAAGGAAGTGATCGGCCACACCCCGCTGGAAGTGATCGGCGGAATCATTTTGGGTTTACTGGTTGCGATCGTGCAGTGGCTGGTCTGGCCGTAGTGACACTTAACTCCGTTTCAACCTTCTCAAAACCCCATTCGCAATATACGTCAATTCAGGCACTCGCAAAACATACAGCGCCGCGAGATAAACTCCGCTGCCAATGACGACGCCCACAAATGCAAGAATCCATGCACTGAGGTTATTTCCAAAATGCAGCCAGCCGAATAACGAAAGTCCCATGCCGAAGGCAGCGATCATGGATGGAATTACACCGCGCAAAATGTGACCGCCTTCGATGCCATTTAATCTCTTGCGCATAACAATAAATAATGCTGCGGCTTCGACCGCGGTCGCAAATGAATTTGCTAGGGCGAGCCCGCCGTGCGGCATCCAGCCGATGGACGCAAATAATCTGGAGAAGGTAATGCTGAGCATGACGTTCAAACCCATCGCAATCGTGCCGATGATGACGGGGGTCTTTGTATCGTGTTGCGCATAAAAAGCGCGGGTCAATATCTCCATCACGGAATGTCCCACGATGCCCGCCGCGAACCAGAGCAATGCCCAGGCTGTTAGTTGAACATCCTGTTCGTCAAACTTACCTCGCTGAAATAAAAAGGAAACCAACGGCTCGCGTAAGAGAATCAAGCCAACACTGGCAGGGATCGCCATTAACAATATCCCTCGCAATGAGGCGGCCAGCGACGCGCGCATTCCATCCTTCTGCCCCAGCGCATGTTGCGCCGAAAATGTGGGCATCGCCGCAATTGCAACGGATTGGGCTATCGCCGCCTGTGCCATGATCATCAACGAAAAACCATAGGAGAGGCTTGCCACACTGCCTGCGATCATTTGCGAAGCCAGCCGTATGTTCACCCAAAAATTTAGCTGCACCACTGCCACACCCAACAGGCGCGGTCCCATTAAGAAGATCACTTTACGGACATGGGGATCATCCAGCCCAAAAGTAAAACTGTATGCGCCTCGTTGTTTGATCAATGTTGGAATTTGTAAAAGCAAATACAACGCCGCGCCGATCACCACACCCCATGCCAGTCCGTAAATTCCCGTCGAAGGCGCGAGCATCACTGCGCCAAAAATGATCCCCAACTGATACATGGCGGGTGTCAATGCGGGCACAAGAAAAAATTTATGCGCGTTGAGAATGCCGACGATCAGCCCTCCCAGGCCAAACAAGACGGCTGAGATCAACTGAATGCGCAGCAGTGAAACCGTCAATGCGAAGAGTTCGGGCTTTTCAGAGAAACCTGGCGCAAGCGCGTAGCGCACCACTTGCGGGGCGAAAAATGCAAACATCAGTGCAAGCAGGCTGAGGCTCAGTGTGACCGCATTCGCCAATGCAGAAGCCAGCCGCCAGGCAGAGTCCCTTTCGTTTTTGGCAAGCAATCCGGTGAACGTCGGAATAAAAGCGGAGCCGAGCGCGCCGCCCGCCACCAGAAGAAAAAGGGTTTCACTGACGCGGTTCGCTGCCGTGAATGCATCCAACTCAGGCGAAGCGCCAAACGCGCCCGCCACAATGATACTGCGCGCCAGGCCGGTAATTTGCCCAAGCACAATGGCGATCATCACCGTACCAGCCGCGCGCGCGATCTGTTGATTTGCATTTGATTCAGTCATAGGGTTGCGCGATTATAATCCTTTCGGGAGATTTCCATGAAAAAAATTTTAGCTCTGCTTTTTGTGATTTTGATTTTATTAAGCGCATGTAACTTAACGACCGCAACGCCTCCAATCTCGCCGGCAGTTGACTCTGTTACCGAGGATCCTTCCGCCACGCTGATAGATATTCCCCTGGCCGCAGGTTACGGCGTGGATGGCGGCTGGTTTGAATTGTATTTTACGAATCCATCCAGCCCGCTTGCTTCACAAGAGACTGGCGGCATTGATGGCCCGCTTGTAGAAGCAATTGACTCCGCGCGGTTAAGCGTAGACGTTGCGATTTACAGCCTCAGTTTGAACAGTATCCGCGATGCCTTATTGCGTGCACAGGATCGCGGTGTGCAAGTCCGCATGGTGATGGAAAGCGATAATTTGGATCGCACCGACCCCCAAAAATTAGAAGAAGCAGGCATTCCCATTTTGGGTGACCGCCGCGAAGGACTGATGCACAACAAGTTTGTTGTGATTGATAATTCCGAAGTGTGGACAGGCTCGACGAACTTCACTGATTCAGGCGCGTATGAGGATAACAATAATATGATCCGCATCCGCTCGGTGAAGGTTGCTGAGAATTTCACCAAAGAATTCGAGGAGATGTTTGTTGACGATAATTTTGGAGACAAAATTGTTTCCGATACCCCAAATCCGCGCGTGACGATGGACGGCACACCCGTTGACGTGTATTTCGCGCCAGACGACAACGTGCAAGCCAGACTAGTGGATATTATCAACAACGCGCAGGAGAGTATTTACTTTATGGCATTTTCGTTCACGGCCGACCCGCTCGGACGGGCCATCCGCGCCCGAGCAGAAGATGGCGTAACTGTGGCAGGCGTGATGGATACCGAGCAGGTCAATTCCAATATTGGCACTGAATTTGATCCATTTCGTCAGGCTGGGCTGGATGTATTCCGTGACGGAATCGAAGGCCAAATGCATCACAAGGTCATGGCCATTGATGAAAGTATTGTCATTTTTGGTTCTTACAATTTCACCAACAGTGCCGAAACTCGGAACGATGAGACTGTGCTTGTTATCTATAATAAAGATATTGCCGCACAATTTATTGGTGAATTCCAGAGAATGTACACGCAAACACAGCGATGAAACAGGTTGCACTTTGGAATAAAATACAGTAAATTTACCCCTAGCGGACTTGCCCAAGCGTATGAACTTTCAGGCGCGGCGGACAATCCGCATTCATGTTCATCTCCTCCCCGACAGATTTAACAGGTAAAATACAGACACTATGGCTACCGCAACCTATCCTTTCAGTGTGCCTCAATTAATTAATATCTGCCGCCAAAATGACGTTTCCATGATTGGCATTTTTGGTTCCATGGCTCGCGGGGAAGCAAAGAAAAAAAGTGATGCTTGTACGTTTCTCAAAGCGAAAAAGTTTATTGGCAATGGTGCGGCTGGAACGCGAACTCAGCGAGGCTTTAGGCCGCAAAGTGGATTTACTCACTGAGGCGTCGGTCAGTCCTTACATGCGCGAGAGGATTTTGAAGGAAATGAAGGTGATCTATGGCTCGCGATGAGTTGATCTATTTTTTCATCTTGCACATCCCCCCAAATCGATTACATTAACCTCCACTAGCACGTACGTTCTAATTCAGGAGAGAACTCATGGCAGACAAAAATTTTTATCTCGGACGTTTGGTGAATGCAAAAACCGCGAAGCCCATAACCAACCCCGTTCTATATGACCCCGCTGATTTAACCACTCATGCAGTCGTTACCGGTATGACAGGCTCAGGCAAAACAGGTCTATGCATCGCGTTGCTCGAAGAGGCTGCGTTGCAAGGTGTGCCTGCTATCATCATTGATCCCAAAGGTGACCTGACCAATTTGCTTTTACATTTCCCCGATCTGCTCCCACAGGATTTTCAACCGTGGATAGACCCTGAAATGGCGCGCCGCGCTGGCAAATCTTTGGAAGATGCCGCAGATGAAGCCTCCTCTGCATGGCGTAATGGATTAAAGGAATGGGAAATTAACAAAGAGCGTTTGCTTGCTTTACAAAACGCCGCGAAATTTGCGATCTATACTCCCGGTTCAGATGCAGGCATTCCCGTCAGTGTGCTTTCTTCACTCGCTGCGCCAAAATTAGATTGGGAGAGCAACCGCGAAGTTTTGCGCGAACGCATTTCCAGCACCGTGACAGCCTTGCTTGGACTGGTCGGCATGAATGACATTGACCCGATCCGCTCGCGTGAACATATTTTGCTTTCCAATATTTTTGAAACCCACTGGAGCGAAGGCAACGATCTTGACCTGACCGAGTTAATTCTGCAAACGCAAACTCCGCCCTTCCAAAATCTCGGCGCGTTTTCTGTGGATACATTCTTCCCGCCCAAAGACCGCATGGAACTCGCGATGGTCTTGAACAACATCCTTGCCGCGCCCGCCTTCGAAGCCTGGCGTGAAGGCGAGTCGCTCGATATTCAATCCCTGCTCTTCACGGCAGATGGCAAACCGCGTCACAGCATTTTCTATCTCGCGCATCTATCCGATGGCGAGCGCATGTTCTTTGTCACGCTTTTACTTTCCGCCGTCGAAACATGGATGCGCACCCAAACAGGTTCCACCTCCCTGCGCGCCCTGCTCTACATGGACGAAATTTACGGCTACCTTCCTCCCACTGCCGTCCCGCCGTCAAAGGGTCCGCTTTTGCGAATGCTAAAACAAGCGCGCGCATTTGGCTTGGGTCTTTTACTCGCCACACAAAATCCAGTGGACATGGATTACAAAGCCCTCTCCAACACAGGCACATGGTTCATCGGCAAATTGCAAACGGAGCGTGATAAGAATCGCTTGCTCGATGGTCTCGAAAGCGCGGCAGGCGGCATCCCCCGTGCCGCAATGGACAAATTAATTTCATCCCTCGGCAAGCGAGTGTTTGTCATGCACAACGTCCACGAAAAAATGCCAGTCTTAATTCAAACCCGCTGGACGATGAATTTTCTAGCAGGACCGATGACCCGAGCGCAGATCCCTGCCCTCAATCAATTGGTGGACGCCGCGCTTCGCACCGCGCCCGCACCTGCTCCGGTTTCGAGAAAAGAATCCAAGCCTCAGCCTTCCATCGAAGACCTGCAACCCGTTTCGATTCCAACAGCCTCACAACCCGTAATTCGTGACCTGAAGGGGCAATCCGTAACGCCACAGCCCGAATCACGAATTACGCAATCCGCATCACGTACTGCTGACGGAATTTTGACCAAGCCGACTCTCCCCGCTGGCATTCGCGAATACTTCCTCCCGCAGAATTACAGTCTGCCCGAAGCGTTTCAATCTGCACAGCGCGCCATGCCTCCGCAAGCCATGATCCAGGGCATTGTATATCGTCCATCACTTCTCGCCGCCGCCCAAGTGAGATTGCTTGACCGCAAATACGGCGTGGACTCAGAACTCACCCGCGCTGCACTCGTTGACTCATTGGATCGCCGTGGCATTGTCCGCTGGGACGAGTTTGCATACAGCGGACCTTCGCTCGATAAGGTGGAAACCATGCCCGCCGCTTCTGCTCGTTTCGGCATCATTGATGCTCCTTTGGATGACTCAAAATTAATGAGCGCTCTGCAAAAAGATTTCACCGATTGGATCTTCCGTAATTCCGAAGTGACCGCGCGTGCGAACCTCGCCTTGAAAGTGTTCGGCGGACCAGACGTCAGCCAGGCAGAATTTATGACGGCATGTTCCGAGCAGGCTCGGATGGCGCGCGATGCGGAAATATCCAAGAAGACATCAGTCATCGAAAAGAAGATCAAGACTCTCGAAGATAAATTAGGTCGTGAAGAACGCGAACTGCGCGAGGATCAATCTGATCTGCAAAATCGTAATATAGAATCAGGCGCGAACCTGCTTGAATTAGGCGCAGGCTTGGTGGGCTTTGGACGCAAGAAGAGTGTTACCACTCAGTTTACAAAACACCGCCTCGCTCAAAACGCCAAAGCAGATGTGGAAGAATCAGTTGAAGCCATTGATCAATACAAAAAAGATCTAACGGCTTTGCTGCGTGAACGCGATGAAATGACTGCTGAGATCAACAATCGTTGGGGTAGTGTGGTTAACGAGATCAGTGAAGTCAGCATCAAACCCAAGAAGACCGATATTTACGTCAACCTCTTTGGTGTGGCATGGAAACCGTTTTATATTGTGCAGTCGGGCAGTGAAACAATCGAGTTGTCCGCTTTCGGCGCGGAGTAGCATGGCCTGCCGACTTCACATTCCGCTGATCATATTGAGCAGTGTACTCAATGCATTGATGATGAGACGCTCGTCATTCAAGGCTTTGATCTCGGTGACGGAAGCGTGAACGTAAATATTTCTTTGCAGGATGTGTAGCCCATTTTGAAACAAAAGAGAGTCAATGCTACTAAAGTATCGGTTCTTTTTGTATTTCAACTTCCACCCATCTTCTTACGGAATTAACCAAAAATACTTTTGAACATTTTGACAATTCATCTTTGTGAATGGCTTGCTCCTTGATTTGATTTGTTTCAAGTAATTGAGCTCTAAATGTTCCGGCCAGCAATCCGCAGGACTGAGGAGGTGCGAAGAATTCACTATCCATATTAACGGCGAGATTGCCGGTGGTGAATTCAGTAAATATATTCCAATTACTGATATTATCTAAAAAATAAGGATTTGATATTAAAATGAATGACAAAAATGATACTGTTTACGTCGTTTCAGGCTTGCCTAGATCAGGAACGTCCATGATGATCCAAATACTCGAAGCAGGAGGGCTGCAAATAGTAACAGATAATATTCGCACATCGGATGATGATAATTTGCAAGGATATTATGAATTTGAACGGGTCAAGCAATTAAGGGATGGAGATGTGGAGTGGGTGGAACAGGCTAATGGAAAAGTTGTGAAAGTGATCTCCGCCCTCCTGAAATATTTGCCCGAAGATTATCGATATAAGATTATTTTTATGGAACGCGAGATGGCGGAAATCTTGTCGTCGCAGAAAAAAATGCTGGAACGAAGAGGAAAACCGGGCAAGCCTGATGAAGATGAGAAGTTTGCTGATCTTTATAAAAAACATCTAGACAAGGTGAAGAATTGGCTTTCACAGCAACCGAATATGGATGTCCTGTACGTTAAGTATAATGACCTGATGAAACACCCACAAACATACACTGTCAAAGTGGCTGAATTCCTCCAGGTCTCCCTGAATGTGCAAGCCATGGCCGATGTTCCGCAGGAACGTTTTTACCGTCAACGTAGCTCTGCTGTGCAGACCTAAGGAATTTAATGCCTAAAAATTTTGTTACTACTCAGCCATGTGTCAGAAGGCCCTATATCTGGGGCTGATGCGTCTAATAATGCGAATTTCGCCATATATGGTTGCGCTATATCTGACCATTTCTACGGAAATCAGGCTGCCAACGCCACATATGCCGGTTTTCAGCGAAATAGGCTGAGTAGTTACAAAATTTTCTTGAATAACCCTTAGCGGTTGTCATTATTCATGTCGATATAGGACAAGTACAATTTTACAAATAAGGTTCGTCGGATTCTTTTAGTCTTGTTTTTATCACGTTTAACAACTCTGATGCAGTTTCTTTTTTAGAAAGGGAAAGATCGATTAACTCTTCTGGATCTGTTTGAATGTTGAACAATTGGGTGCGTTCATTGTTTAAGTCAAGTTCTTCGTAGCCTCGATAGTAAACCAGTTTGTAGTTATCTTCCACAAGCATCACTGTGGCTCTCACCAGAGGCGCTGCTGGGTCGTTATATCTTGCCTCAACGGCGTAGATGCCCTTCTTGCCGAGAGGGGTGATCAAGGGTGCATAGGGAGGCAGGATGGAGCCTTCCGTCCATTCGGGGATATCATGACCGGTTACGTGCAGGAGTGTGGGCATCAAATCAATAGCGCTGGTTGGAGTATAAATACTTTGTCCTGATTGCTGCCCTGGCCCAAAGATCAGGAGGGGAACCCGAATGACAGGTTGGTAGAAAGTAGGGGTTTCATGAGCCCATATACCGCGTTCGAACATTTCGCCATGGTCAGATGTGAAAACTACCCAGGTATTGTCCAGTATACCTGACGATTCCAATAAGTTAAATAACCGCCCAAATTCGCTATCTACATTGAGGATAAATTCATCGTAAAAAGCGCGCTGCTTGTGCAAAAATTCCTTTGATTTGTCGTCAGTAAAGAGATCGTCTGGTTTGATTAATGACTTCCATGAATCATTGGCAAATTGCCCGGCATAATCACGATGTGGTTTATAGGGCCAATGGGGAGGTAAATAGTGAAAGTATCCAAAAAAGGGATGTGTAATATTTTTAAGACGATCCCCCGTCCAATCTATACCCTGTTGGAGGTTAAAATAATTGTCACCGTAGCTCTCCGGGAGTCCATATGGAAAAAACTCTAGAATGTCAGCCACCTTGTACTCACGGTATTTTTCGTATAAATGAGTTAGGAATAATGAGTAGGAATATCCATCTTCTTTGTGCTTCATAATGCGAGTCCATGCAATGCTGGCAATATCTTCGTCCTTGCTGAAGAGATCTCGGATCAGGCTGTCACTAAATAGATATAGTTTTTCTTGAGGGACGTATTCATTGATGTCCTCCAGGAATTGTTTTAACAGTATATTAACCAATGGATTGTGTGAGTATGCAATGCGATGGTAGTCGGTGAAAGCATTGAATATATTTTTATTCGAAAAAGAGGTTTTTACTTTTCCATTGATTCGTATTGCGCGATGTGTCCAGGGAAGCATTCCTGTTAGTAGTGAGGCAGTGCCGGGAGTGGTGAAACTGCCGCTCGCAAAATGGTTATGATAAACCGTCGCTCTTTTTGCCAATCTGGTTAGGTTTGGCGTGGTCTCACGGGAGTATCCATACAGGGAAATGTTATAAGCCGAAAGAGCATCGAAGATAACTATGAGCACATTTTGTCTTTTACCTTGCAATATCCCTGGTATTCCAAGATATTGAACAGACGGTGGGATTGCGATGCCAAGGGACATCAGACTGGCTAGTTTCAGAAAATCACGGCGACTCAATCCTTGATTCATGGTTAACCTCGAATATTACGTATAAGGATAACGATCAGGGCGGCAAAATCGAAAAACAAATAGAGAGTCATGAGTAGGGAAAACTGATCCAGCCCATCTTTTATGAATTGATATGGTTTCTTTAATTGCAATATCAGATATGATGGGATAAGAAACGTCGAAGCTAGAAGGGAAAAAGTAATCGCATATATAGATCTTAATGGATGTGTAAACCCGATAATAATATTGATTACCTGTGGTGGCGGAGATACTTCCATGAGGAAATACAAATGCGAAACCATCGCCCAGATAGATAAGATAATTATAAAAAGACTTAACAGGGTAATCCGTCTATTTTCTTCCCATTTTTTTGAGACCAAAAATCCAAGAATCACAATGATAATAAAGACAACAATACTCTCTATCAGGGCGTAAATCAGACCATAGGATAGGACCCCAATCGAATCCCAGGAATTTGTTCGGTCAGAGACCCAGGAAAAATCACGGAAAGCAAGGACGAAAGTCCAGATGTGAAACGGTAACGCACACATCAAGAACAGTGACTTTAATCCCTGCCCGGAATAAAACCTGGCGTGTACGTTAGAGGTAGCCAAGATCCTTCAACCGTTTCTCAACATCTTTTTGATCTTCGTCACTGTATGAGGGTGGCGGAAGGGAGTATTGGGATTTCAAATCTTTGCCTAATGTGATAGCGGGTATATTCAGATAGGAGGGCATTGGCCAGTTGGTGAGTCCGTCCGTTGAAAAAATCACACCGGGCACTGCGTTGGAGTTAAAACAATGATCGGCCCCCCAATGTTCCCGGTTGCTTTGGATTGCTTCATTCTTCCACTGACCTAGTCCCGTTTCCGCCGAACCGCGGTAAGGCGGTTGATAACCGATAAATAAATCGGGGCCATGTTCCGCGAGCGGTCCCTGGAATACTTCGGATCGAATCAAAATTTTTTGAACGACTTGTCCACCGTCAGGACCTTTCCATCGAAGTAGTTCTTCTTTTAATTTGTTTGGAAGGTTGATGCTTTGGTCTTCAGAAACCTGACCTTTGCCTTCTCTCCCGACGATATTCAGATAAAGACTATTCAAGCCCAAAGCGTATGCATGGGTCTTTGACCAGTCAACATTTTTGAGATCGCCTGAGTCGGATGCGTTATCTGTTGACATATAGCCGTGGTCGATCAGCCAGCGATTTAGATGCACCTTGTAATCAAACCTGCCAAAGCCGTGATCGGATAGAATGAGTACTTTGGTATTGTTCCTTCTAGATGTCTTTTCAAGAATTCGCCCGATCAATCGGTCGAGTTTGATATACCATGCCTCAAGCACATCCTCTCTGCCTTTCCAGAACATGTGTTGCACTCGATCCAGGCTGTCGAAGACACAAGCAAGCAGACCTTCATCGAAGGTATTCAAAGAGCGAGTTAGCACGCGTTCTCGTTCATCATCGATCATTTCACATAATCTCAAGAATTGATTATCATTGATGAAATCCTCGTTGAGGGCGGTGGTATCCTGAGGCCAGCCAAGTGTAAGGAATGGGCCGCTTGATTTCCACTGATCTTGAATGAATCTCTTCGGTGTGCTATAGGGCCATGGTGAGGAAAGCGGATGGAGTTGAAGCGGTAGAAAATACAACCCTACTGGGTCCAAACAAGTTAGGATGGCGCGGCTTATCGCCTTGACGGTCATTCCAAAGCCGACAGAGAATGGCAATTCAAAGATTTCACTCCATTCGCCGTGGATTAGTTTGATCCTTTGTTTTCCAATACGCAATGTTGCAGACTGTTTAACATCAATTTCTAGCTCGAAACTGATGTTAACATTTCCTTCCTTATTAGCCGGGCCTTCCAACATGCCTGAATATTGGGATGCGCTTTTCTTTGCCAAAAGACGGATTGGGGTTTTTCGATCTAAATTTATAGATTGTTGTTCGGGCGAAAAATAGACACCTACACCAAGACGACCAAGAATATCAGGTGTGCCAAGTCCTGGGATCGTCTCAACTGGTGATGCGTGGCGGGCTGGAAAGGTTGCGGGCCACCAAAGGGATGTTGCAGGGTAGCCGTCGTTAACCACCTCGTCAAAGATCGTCCGGGCGTTGTAAGGAGGAATAAATTTGGTACCAAGCAAGTTTTTTTGGGTTGGTAGCAGGGAAACCTGCAGACTGTAATTGGAAGGGTTGCGATGCACAAAATCAAACAGCCCGTGGACTCCCGGGTTCATGCCGGTTGCGATACTGGTCCAGGATACTTCGCTTTGCGGAGGATCGGCTACTTGGAAGCGAGAATAGCCCCCTGACTGAACAAGTTTGCTCAGGTTTGGGGTTTTGCCTTTTGAGTGAAGTTGTTCAAAAAAGAGTGGATCAAATGCATCCAGACCAATAATAAGGGTACGCATAAACATTCAAAATAAAGGTTATTGATCAGATTCAGATTGCTTTTCTGACGTTTTGATTTCCTCATTCTTTTTTCGCAAGGTTCGGCGTAGTTTTGCGATGCCCATCTTAATCCTACTGGAAAACATAAGTACCGCACCAGAGAGAACACCGAAAATAACGACAAGAATTTGGAATAACATTCCACCAGAATTTGGGTCAATATACATACTTTCCTCTTGTTCTTGAAATCATTCAATAATTTATTATAACAGTGATTATAATGCAAATCCTGTACAGGGCATCAGCATTACGTCCACCCATTTCCGCACAGAATTAACCAAAAATATTCTTGAACATTTTTGTAGCTCGTCTTTATGAATGACACGCTCCTTGATCTTATTTATTTCAAGCAAATGAGCGCGGAATGTGCCAGCAAGCAACCCGCAGGCGAGGGGAGGCGTATAGAATTCACCGTCCATCTCAACAACGAGATTTCCAATGGTGAATTCGGTTAATTCACCCCTTTCGTTGAAGAGCAGTAGATCGTCTATGCCTTCGCCGCCGTGGATGGCGTCTTGATCGCGAGGGCTGGGGTATATTTCACGGCGCGTGGTTTTGTGAAAAAGAAATACATTTCTTGAATCAATTGGATGTATTGCAAGACAAACCTTGAATCGGTTTTCTTGTGAATAAAAATCTATTGTCTCATCTTTTAATTCGCCAAAGCGGTTGAGTAAAACTGTTACGCGTTGTGGAGATGTGAATCTGCCGGCAGTTTGACTGAGAAAAACTTCGAGTTGTTTGGTTGAAAATGGAAAATCAAAGTATTCTGCTGAATCTGTCATGCGCGCGATATGCTTTTCCAGTAAAAAGTAACCTTCATTCGGGGTCCACAGCATGGTTTCAAAAAGAGAAAAACCTATTGAGTGCGATCGTTCCATCAGTACACGGGCTTTGAGCAGGGCTTCGCTGTATTCATCCGCGCTGGTGGAGTCCCAGACGATGCCGCCGCCAACGCCATATTCTGCGATTTTATTTTCCCGGTCAATCAAGGCAGTGCGGATGGCAACATTGAATTGTGCTTTGCGGTTCGGTGAAATATACCCGATACTGCCCGTGTAAATTTTTCGCGGTGTTGTCTCCAACTCTGAAATGATTTTCATCGTGCTGACTTTCGGAGCGCCAGTTATGGATGCGCACGGAAACAGCGCGGAGAAAATTTCAGTCAAGGATGCTTTTGTCCTGGCCTGTACGGTGGATGTCATTTGAAAAAGAGTTGGATATTTTTCAATGGTGAATAATTCAGGCACATGCACACTGCCGATCTCTGCAATTCGCCCCAGGTCATTGCGGACCATGTCCACGATCATCACGTTTTCGGCGCGGTTTTTGGTGGAGTGGTACAGGCACCCGGCCTGTTCTTTATCTTCCCGGGTTGTTCGCCCGCGTTTGACCGTGCCTTTCATGGGTTTGCTGTAAATTTTATCCCCGTCGAGTTTAAAGAATAATTCAGGCGAAGCAGAACAAATCGAATAACGACCCGTGTCAATGTAGGCAGCATATTTATTCTGACTTTGCGCGAGATTTAAAAAGAAATCCCATGCTCTGCCGTTGAATTCGGAATTCAAACACATCGTATAGTTGACCTGATACGTTCTTCCGCGCGCAATATAATCTTTTATTTTTTCAATGGCAGTGTTATAACTCTCGCGCTCAACGGTTGCTTGCCATTTTAGCGAGCTTGGGCTTCCCAATCTAGATGCATTGAGGAAGACTTCCGAAATCTTTGCAACACGCGGCTCGGAATATAATCCAAACCAGATGAGTGGAAAATCAGCCACATTTCGGACATGCAAGGCATCGTCAAATGCAGGCGCGGCTTCATAACTGACAAATCCCGCCGCGTGCCAGTTATTTGAATTGACCAGCCTCTCCACCTCTTGCAGGGAGTTGCGCACATGGTCCACGTTTGTTGCGCTTATAATGCAGTGTGGGTTTGTAAAAAGGAGCCACTCGTTGTTGCTCTTTAATAAAACTTCATTTTTTTCGATCAAAGGTGCCTCAGTATGAAAAAATCCCTTTCAATTGTACCTCGCTGGCTTCCCGCGCTCTTTATGATGCTTGTTATTTTTATAGTCTCGTCTCAGCCCGGAGATAACCTGCCCAATTTTTTGACATGGGATTATGTTGTCAAAAAAGCAAGTCACGCAATAGGGTACGGTCTGCTGGCGCTTTCTTATTTATACTTATTGAAATATCACCCCAAACGATACTGGCTTGCATGGCTAATGGCAGTTTTATATTCTGTAACGGATGAATTTCACCAATCATCTGTATTTGGACGCAATGCTTCTGTTTACGATGTAGTAGTATTCGACAACCTGGGTGCGTTCATCGCGCTTGGTTTACACACTAGGTATTGGAAAAAAGGATGAAGAAGAAATTAACCAGGCGTGATTTTTTGAATGTTGCATTCATTGGAACGGTTTATGCAATTGCCCCTATCCTGTGGATTAATAGAAATCCCGCATCTGTTACTGACGGAGGCGCCTGCAGACATGCCAACCTACACTCCCCAATTTGACTCGACTGCGTAAAGGGATATGAACTTGAAGAACTTTCTGATGAGTAGACAATATTTGCAATCGTTATTCAAATTCAATTTCGAACTCTTCGTCGTCTTTCCAGTCGCCCATTTTTTCAAACTCGATTTCACCAAACAACTCATTCTGAACCGCAGAAATATGATAGCGCTTGATCAATTCGAGCAAGGCCAAAAATGTCACTACGATCTCAATGCGTGTGGATTTGTCTGTGATCAATCCGCTGAAAGACATGTGTTGAATGTTCTTCAACGTTTTCGCGATGAATTCGATCTTTTCACGGATGGTCACTTTGGGCACAGAGATAATGTCACCGAGCGGTTGTTTCCCTTTGCCATTTGCAAAAGCCGATTCAGCCGCCGCGAGCAAACCTTCAAGTGTTAAATTCGATAGGTCCAGCTTGGCTTGCACCTTGGGCGGAGGCGCAACCCGTAAATAGGTACGCAGGTCATTTTCCTGCCGTTCCACCAGCCAGCCCGCTATTTCCTTGTATCGTTTGTAAAGTATTAATTGATCAATTAGTTCTGTACCAGGGTCTTCTTCTCCGGGTTCGCGTTCAGGCGGGCGCGGCAACAATGCCTCTGATTTTATTTGCACCAACTTTGCCGCGATCACAAGGAACGATGAGATTTCATCAGGCTTCATCTGTTCCAGCCCACGCAAATAAGAAAGATATTGATCGGTTACTGAAGCGAGTGAAATCGCTGTGATATTAAATTCGGAACGCTCGATCAAGGTAAGTAAAAGATCGAGCGGACCTTCGTAGACAGAGGTCTGCACCTTGTAGCCAGTGATTTGATGTCCCAACAAGTTGTCCATCGCGCGGAAATTATACCAGTGTATAATCTTGCCCATGTCAAACCTTACCCATCTTGATGAACATGGCCGCGCCAAAATGGTGGATGTTGGGCAGAAGCCAGATACCGAGCGGATTGCAATCGCACGCGGCGAAGTCCACATGCTGAAAGAGACATTGGATTTGATCCGTGCCGGGCAAATAAAGAAAGGCGATGTTCTAACCGTGGCGCAGATCGCAGGCATCAGCGCCTCAAAACGGACCTCGGACCTGATTCCGTTATGTCATCCTCTGCCACTCTCGAAAATTGATGTGGACCTCGCTCTGGATGAATCTCTGCCTGGCGTGGTCATCACCGCCACCGTCAAAGTGACTGGTAAAACCGGCGTCGAAATGGAGGCGTTGACCGCTGTCACTATCGCGGCATTGACAGTCTATGACATGGCGAAAGCCGCCGAAAAAACTATGAAGATCCAGAATATCCGTCTCGTTGAAAAACATGGCGGTCAATCCGGGGATGTGGTGAATGAATGATATTCAAAAAGTGACAGTCACCTTTAAGGTGACTGTCACTTGGATAAATAGGTAAAAATGAATAAAATAAAATTGCTTTTCTTTGCAACGATACGAGACCGTGCAGGGACGAAGTCTATTGAAATGGACATTCCTGCGGATATGACGATACAAGGTTTGAAGGAAAAACTTTCCATTGATCATCCCAATTTGAAAGATTCCTTGAAGTCAGTTCTCATCACGATCAATCGCGAATATGCGTTTGATGAAACCGTTATCCCGCCGAATGCGGAAATCGGCATGTTCCCACCTGTGAGTGGCGGATAATATTACACAACACGCATTACGAATCACGGATTAATAAACTTATGCCTTCCCTTCCCACGATCTTCTCCATCACCGAATCCGAAATTGACTTGAACGACCTGCTCGCAAAGATCACACTGACCAGCACGGGAGCAGCGGCGATCTTCACGGGCATGGTGCGCGGTGTAACCCTGCGAGGGGATGCCCACGAGACGGAATATCTCGAATACGAGTCTTATGTCCCAATGGCAGAGGCGAAGATGAAACAGGTGGCAGAGGAGATCCGCGAAAAATGGCCTGTCATCGAAGGGATTGCGATTGTCCAGCGGATTGGCAGGTTATATCCAAAAACTCCCACGGTATTAATTGCCTGCACTGCCGCGCATCGTGATACAGGTGTCTTCGATGCGGCGCGTTATGGCATTGACCGCCTCAAGGAAATTGTGCCTGTCTGGAAAAAGGAGGTCAGCCCAAACGGCGAAGAATGGGTGGAAGGCGATTACATCCCCAGGCCTGGCGAGTGATCCATGATTCGAATTCGGCACGCGAATCTGAGTGATGCATCTGCTATCGCAAGAGTGCATGTTGCCTCCTGGCAGGAGACTTATCCTGGAATTGTTCCCGATGATTTCCTGAAAAACCTTTCTGTTGAACGCCGTTTTGCACAGTGGGCGAACTCGCTGTCCGATCCTGGTGATGAATACCATCGGACTCTTATCGCTGAGTTGGACGATCAAATTGTAGGATTTGTAAATTATGGATACGAACACGAAGCGGACCCAATCTATCGTGGTGAATTATTCGCCATTTACATCATGCGATCTGCTCATCGGCAGGGAATTGGAAGAAGCCTTGTCAACGAAACTGTGCAGGGTTTGCTTGATCTCGGCGTTTCGTCCATGCTGGTTTGGGTGTTGCGTGAAAACCCTGCCTGTGGATTCTACGAAAGACTTGGTGGTGTTTCTTTGCGTGAAAAGATGATCGAGATCGGCGGGAAAGAATTATCTGAAGTTGCTTATGGCTGGCGTGACCTAAAAATATGTCAGCGTGGATAAATGCCTTTTGGGGCAGGGCAGGTTTCCATTCGAAGACAATGTGAGTGGAAAAAGAAGCGGGAAGGGGACGCGTGACGATTGTTAGCTTATGGGGTTTTACAATACACATATATCTACTTTAAAATTTGCCACTGGAGGAGAAATGCAGGATCGTATCGTTATTACAGGAATGGGGACAGTTAATCCTCTTGGTCTGAGTGTAAATGAAACCTGGCACAATTTGATTGCGGGTGTGTCTGGCGTTGGCCCGATTACCTTATTTGATTCCTCCCTTTTGCAGGTTCATATTGCCGCAGAAGTGAAAGGATTCAACCCCGAAAATTTTATGGATGCGAAGGAAGCCCGCCGTCGTGACCGTTTTGAACAGTTTGCAATTGCAGCAGCAAAGCAAGCCCTGCTTCAATCTGGAATGGAGATCACTGAAAAAAATGCTGGAAGAATCGGTGTCATTATTTCATCCGCCATCGGGGGGTTGCAATCATTGCAGGAGGCCATACTGACAAACTTTACAGAGGGCCCGCGGCGTGTCAGTCCATTCATGATTTTCATGTTGATGGCTAACGGCGGCGCAGGGATGGCCGCGATCGAGTTTGGGATTAAAGGGCCGTGCTTTTCCGTGGCTTCCGCCTGCGCTTCCGGTTCAGATGGAATTGGCATGGCTTTGATGATGTTAAGAACCGGGATGATTGACGCGGCTCTGGCTGGCGCTTCTGAAGCGACGATCGCATCCACGGGGGTGGCGGCCTTTGATCGTGTCGGTGCAATGTCACGCAGGAATGATAATTATTCCATGACGCCTCAACCATTTGATAAAAACCGGGATGGATTGGTAATGGGCGAAGGCGCTGCGATATTGGTGCTTGAACGAGAATCGGATGCCAGGGCGCGCGGCGCGAATATTCTAGCTGAATTGGCAGGTTATGGCGCTACGGCAGACGCCTTTCACGTCACCGCGCCGCATGAACATGGCGCGGGCGGCGCCGCGGCCATGCTGATGGCTTTGTCCTCTGCAAAAGGAAATGTTGAAGATCTTGGCTATATTAATGCCCATGGCACAGGCACACTATTAAATGACCGGGCCGAGACCCGCGCCATGAAAGCCGCTTTTGGAGCGAAGGCATATAAACTTCCCATCTCTTCCACCAAGTCCATGACCGGGCATATGATGGGTGCGACGGGCGCGCTGGAGGCGATCTTCTGTGTGCAGGTCATTCGGGAAGGCATTTTGCCTCCCACCATTCACTACGAAACCCCGGATCCCGAATGTGATTTGGATTACATCCCGAATCAAGCGCGTGAAGTGAAAGTTTCATTAGCCATCAGTAATGCCTTTGGTTTTGGCGGTCATAATGCGGTGCTGGCTCTTAGAAAATACAGCTAAAAATCGGTATTGTGAACCCGGAATATGCGTGCTATAATCCGCAGTCGCGTTTTGGAAAACATATCGAAAGTAAGGAAGAACGAAAATGACAGATTTTGTGAAGGCCGTAGAGGCCAAGGTTAATGAAAAAATCCCCCAGCTGAGTGCTGGCGATACGGTCAGTGTGCATGTCAAGATCAAGGAAGGTGAGCGCGAGCGTATCCAGGAGTTCAAAGGCATCGTGATTCGTTTACGCAAGAGCGGCAACGACGCCAATGTCACGGTTCGACGCATGGCCTCCAATGGCATTGGCGTGGAACGTACTTTCCTCTTGCGCTCCCCGCGCATTGACAGGATCGTGGTCGAACGCCATGGCAAAGTCCGCCGTGCGCAATTGTATTTTATGCGTGACCGCACCGGTAAGAGCGCGCGTCTCAAACAAAAATTCGACTAGGTTTCGACAGGCTCAACCAACGGGTTTCGACAGGCTCAACCAACAGGTTTCGACACGTTATCAGGGTTTCTGGAAAGACCCTAAAGGTCTTCAAAGCCTTTAGGGTCTTTTTATTTTGGAGGCATTATGCCCAAGCCGCTCATCGGCATTACAACCCGCAATGGCAGGGATCGGGATGGACATGCGCTGACTGCGCTTCAACACTCATATATCAATGCCATCGTGCAAGCCGGTGGCTTGCCTGTATTGATTCCAGAAATTTTGACTGAAGAAGACTTCCTCGATTTATATTCCCGCCTAACTGGGATTCTCTTCACAGGCGGAGGCGATATCTCGCTTGCATATTTCAACGGATCCGACCACCCGAGAATTGGCGAGGTGGACGAGGCGCGGGATACGACCGAGATGACTTTGATGCGCGCCGCAGTCAACGATGGCAGGCCGATCCTGGGAATCTGCCGCGGCGCTCAAGTGATGAACGTGGCTTTAGGCGGCACACTTTACACTCATATTCACGATCAATTGAAGGGCGCATTGGATCACGATTATCCCGGTGACTTGCGCCGAGTCATTGTTCATCCTGTAAACGTGGACGAAACCACACATTCCGCTGAGATCTTCGGCGAGACTTTATTGAATGTCAACAGTTTGCATCACCAAGGCTTGAAGGATATTGCCCCAAGCTTACGTGTGGCAGGTCATGCTCCTGATGGTTTGGTGGAAGTCGTGGAAATCCCAGATCATCCTTACGCTGTGGCGGTGCAATGGCATCCTGAATGGCTCACGGATCAGTTGCCCATGCAGAGGTTGTTCAGGTCGTTTGTAGATGCGGCGGGAAAGTAATGTGTGATCCGAAGGGGTAATCCGTAATTTACGCATCACGCATTACGGATTATTATTGACTTCATGCCCACTACTATTTCTCCCATCGGCGTATTCGACTCTGGCGTAGGCGGGCTATCCGTCCTGCGTTCCATTCGAGAACAAATGCCCGACGAAGATGTGATTTACTTCGGCGATCAGGGGCATGTGCCGTATGGTCCGCGCTCGATCGAGCAAATCCGGAATTTTTCAGAGGGGATCACAAAATTTCTACTCAAACATGATTCGAAAATAATTGTCGTTGCCTGCAATACGGCTTCGGCGGCGGCGTTAAAATATTTGCGCGCAACTTTCCCCGAAGTTTCATTTGTGGGCATGGAGCCGGCCGTCAAACCTGCGGCTGAAAAAACACGGACGGATAAGGTGGGTGTACTGGCAACCCCTGCTACATTTCAAGGCGCGTTATATGCTTCTGTAGTGGAAAGATTTGGCGCAGACGTGGAATTATTCCAGCACACATGTCCGGGACTGGTCAGTCAAATTGAGGCAGGCGAGCTGGATTCACCAAAAACACGCGCCATCCTTGAAGAGGCATTGCTCCCCATGCTGGGAAAAAATATTGATACCGTTGTGCTTGGATGCACGCATTATCCATTTGTGATTCCGCTGATTCAGGAGATTGTAGGGGAGAAGGTGCGCGTCATTGACCCCGCACCCGCGGTATCGCGTCAGGTGCGGAGATTGTTGGAAGCCAAGGATTTGGTCAATGAATCGGGAAAAACTGGACGTGTAGAGTTTTTTACGTCTGGCGACGCGGTCGCGATGGAAATGTCACTGCCGAAGTTGTTGGGCGAGGATGGGAAAGTTAAAGTTGTGAACTGGGTGAATGATCTGGAAATAAAAAACGTTAACTCTCAATGAAACTTACGCCCATTTTTTGTATATCTTTGAAGAGTTGATTCGGTTCTGCAAGATGTCCCATCAAATGCAGGCCGGGACAGCGGACTTTTTCGTATTGCATTAAGAAGGCAACGACGGGAATCGCGGTGAGTTCGTAGCCATCTTCGTGCTCGCATCGCGCGTTGACCTGGACCTGCTCGCTGTTTAATTTGCCTTTCGCTTCCACTTTGAGCGCCACCCGATAAGGCGGCCGCGAGAGATTCATCATTCCCCACCACATCAATTTTCCAAGCGGACGAATGCTTCGTTTTGGCGCGACCTTGAGGCCGATCATGATGAGTGGCGTAACGATCAAATCTACGAACCAATTGAAGCCCGAGATGTAAAATCCCGTTTCCTGCAGTGTGGGATACATTTGCGGCAGGCCGCGTAATTCTTCAAAGAACATCGAGTAGCAAGTGCGTTTGCCGAGCTCGGGGCCGAAATCGAATTTACGCATGTCCCACGATTTGGGTTTTGTCCACGCGCCGTTTTTGAAAACCTGCGATTGATAATCCTTGAAACCTTCCGTGAGTTCGTCCACGGCTTCGGTGTAGGGGAGGTTTCCGCCCATGTTGAGGTAACCGGCAGTGACCGCCGATTCGATGCTGTCCATTTTTGAGGCGGCATAACGAATTAATGCTGATGGCAGTCCGGGATGATATCCGGACTCGGTGACAAAGCATAGATTCTTTTGTTTGATTTCTGCGGCGAGCGAATTGAGCAGGTTTATTTTTGCGGTGGAATATTGAATGTCGAGGTAATCAATATTTGCTTCGATGCACGTGTGGATAACTCTTTCAGGGTTGAGAGATGTCACAGGCGCAGCGACCAGGCAAAGGGTCACGTTTTGAAGCGCAGGGCGCAGGGATGCGGGATCTGCCGCATCAACGCGTAAAGCCCTCAGGCGCAGATCATTTAGTTTGGCAGTGAATGCCTGCGCCTTGTCCAAATTGCGGCCTGCAATGATGATGTTGAAATCCGTTTGTGTCAGCAGATGTTTTGTGAGAAGTTTCCCGGTGTAACCGTAGCCTCCGAGAATCAAAATAGTTTTCATTTAATCCTCCGGATGAACCGCAAGCAAAAGCAATTTTGAAGCCATGGCGCGCAAATCCTCCTCGCCGTTGAATTTCATGCCAACCATCGCCATGACCGAACGGGTGTAAACGGGTTTTTCGCGATAGAACTTGACGAGCATATCGGCGCTCCCTTCGGTGGAAAGGGCTTTGGCGCGCGCAAGAAATTTTCGCCTGCCAACTTTCGCTTCAAAGATGGGATTGGCCTGAATGTTGCGATACCAGTCTGCGCGCTGACCATACGCTACTTCGATATAGTAGGAATCGGTGGCTTTGTCGTAGTCCATCACATCCACCATTGTTTCGCGGGGCTTGCCAGTTTTGCGTCCAATGGTTGTGAGAAGCATCCACTGCGCGCCCACCAATCTTTCAAAGCCGCCAAATCCAATTTTATACATCCAGACAGGAACCTTGAAGAAAAATTTCAGGAATTTACTAGGACGTTTATCGAGCGCTGTCATGATTACCTTCCCATGATTAGAAATTTGAAGAAAGTTCCCAGGTCACGCAACTTCGGCCAGAAGGCCGGCGTGCGCTTGCGATAATCGAGATAGGATTGTCCGAAGCGTTCGATCAATTCTTTTTCTTCCACGAGGCGAATCCAACTTGTGAGTCCGAGCGGCATGAGGATGGCAAATGCGATGGCATTGGCATTGCCATTGAGCAGTGCAAGCCCGATGCCCACGCGCAGGACACCCGCGTAAACTGGATGACGCAGCACGCTGTAAATACTTGAGCTGATTATTTTGCCTTCCTCGGGATAATAAACGTATAACATTGCGAGGTTATCCGCGCCGAAAGTGAAGACACCTCGAATCCAGAGGAGCGCGCCGATGCAGACCATGAACCAACCGAGCACGAGGAAGACAATTGTCCACCAGCCCGTGGGGATGACGGGTCCGTTCATGTAGCCCGCGTGTGCGACGGCTGACAGGATCAGCGCCAGCCCGGGGATGCCGTAATGAGCAAAGGCGTAGCGATAGGCTAACTCTTTATATTTTTCCTTGTATGCTTGTTTGCGGGAGAAGAATTGACTGAGAACCAGATACCCCACAGCGATGACAAGGATCTGGCTGTCTATGCTCCAGGTTGGGATTTTATCTGTGATGATGAAGTAGGCTGTAACGAGAGACACCCAGCCTATGGCGTAGAGCCCGATCCGTATTTTTCCGCCTGTTGAATTTAATTCGGGGACATATTTTGCCAGCACGTCCATGCCTTTGAAGTTCATGTCTGCCTCCTGTTGTGCAGGTTATAAACAAAGTATAGTGCCCTGCGCCGCAATGTCAAGCGGAGGCATGATCGCGTTCATGGCTGTTCCAAAGCATCCGTGTAATTCGTGTACAACAAACAGGTTTTGTCAAGCGACTTTGCTACGACCATATTGATCACGTTCCAGCACAGACAGGGTGATACTGTCCAACTCCATCCCTTTTCCCCTCTCCTCCGCCTCGCGAAACATGACCGCGCTCTTCCCAAACTCCTTCACCACCCCCTCCAAACTCTGAATCGTCTCGGGGTCGGTCTTGGGATGCTGGCGAATCATTCCCCACAACTCGAACGCCTTTTCCAATTCCCCGTACCGCGCGTGGATTCCGCCCACCCAGACCAGAGCGTCGAGCGCGATGAAATCCGCTTTGATCTCGCGCGCTTCGCGAATGGACTGCTTGAGATGGACCACCGCTTCATGCTCGTTTCCCAGATGATAGTTCGCCGTGCCGACATTATCCAGCGCGATGGCGATTCCGTAACGATAGCCCGTGTTGCGATGGGTTTCGAGTCCCTGCAAAAATAATTCCAACGCGCCCGCGTAATTTTTTTCCTTCAACAAAATCGTGCCGAGATTTCCCAACGCGCCCGCTAAATTGCGCGGCTGATTGATCCGCCGCGAGATCTCGATGGACTCTTGCAGGAGCGGCTTCTCTTCCTCATATCGTCCCTGATTGAATAACGACACCGCCAGATTGATGAGCGTGGATGAGACTCCCGCTTCGTCGTTCAACTCCCGTCGTAACGTGAGACATTCACGCAACACGTTTTCCGATTCTTTATTTTTCCCCAACGTGGTCAACGCCGTCGAGATATTATTCAACGCCGTCGCTTCTTCGTGACGGTTTCCCAACTCACGCGCGAGTTCCAACTGCCCGCGAAAATAACTTTCGCCCTTGTCTTCCGCACCTAAAAAGCGCGATGCGATTCCAAGCGCGTTCAAGCACGCCATGATTTGAACTTTATCTCCGACGCGTTTGAAATAATCAAGACACGCCTCCAACGTCGGGACGGTCTCATCGGGCTTGCCCATGTCTGCCAAAAATAACGCGCGATACAAAATCAATTTTGCAATCGTTTGTCCCTGTTCGTCGAGCGGCAAATCTTTCACGTCGCCCACCGCGCCAAACTGCGCGAGTGCCTTCTCCATCAAATCGTGACCTTCGCGGTAACGTCCCTGAATATCGAGATAGCGTTTCGTGAAATGCACCAAACCCGAAAGCGAAGAAAAATCTTTTTGTTCGCCAGCCCACATCCAGGCGGCGCGCACGTTTTCAAAATCGTCTCTCATCACCGCGAACGACGCGCGTTCGTTCCACTTCGCCCGCTCGCCCGCCCACTTTGCAAAATACGCGGCGTGCGCGCCCCGCGCGTCCCGCGACTTTTTCTTCGCGCTCAACTTTTCTTCGGCAAATTGCCGCGTCACTTCGTGCAACTCGAATCGCTCGCCGCTTCTTTGAACAAGCGATTTATCCAACAGCGAATCGAATCGTCCCGCCACTTGTTCCGCCGCCTCGCGCGCGAACCCGCCGCGAAACACGGACAATGCCGCGAATGTTTTTTGCTCGGCTTCACTGAGTCTCGCCCACGACGATTCAAAAACGGCTCTCAAACTTCGCTGACGTTCGGGGATGTCTCTGCGCGATGATTCCAGAAAATCCAAACTCTTTTGAATTTCTAGCCACCAGACAGTTTTGAAACCAAGGGGGTTGATCGGCGAGCAAAATCGAGTAAATTTGTTTTTACGACAAAACGATTTACTTGGAGATGCTGATGCCGACCAACCGCCTGTATCATACTTGGA